>JADWZK010285415.1_pt1 | contig 14290 bp, 11 predicted proteins | sample 8957641 | NCBI WGS metagenome assembly JADWZK01 (sample SAMN16576796, study PRJNA672827) | algae metagenome | host: rhodolith | place: South Korea: Udo, Jeju | collected 2014-09-18 | reverse complement strand
CGGCGCCGCGGACCGGCACCCTGGGCGCCATGTGTGAGTGTCGGTGCTGCTGGGACATCGGGGCGGGGCGCCAGGAGTGTGCGATGCAGTTCCACGAGTTCCTGCTCGACCCGAAACTGTGCAGCTCGCAGTGCACCGCCGCCACGTGTTCCGCGCGCTCGCGAAGACGTGCCGCCCCGGTAACGGCGCGCTGTATGCCACATGTCAGCGCTCCGCGCCGCGCTCCGCGGCGCTATTTTCTTCCTCGTCGCCGCCGTTGGACTGCTCCTTGTTGCGGTTTTGCGCCGCCCGCCACCCGCGAACCCGGATGAGGGGGCGTTCCCAAGCACCTCGCAGGAATTACACCAACGTGAACTCGAGCTGCTTGCTAAGAAGGACTACGGTGCGACTGAGAATGCCGTCAAGGCCGAGGAGGTGCCGTTCCTCATCACGCCGCCTGATACCGACGTGCTTGTAGAGAAGCTCTCCCCGGTATGCAAGTGACGCTGTGACAGAGAGAGCAGGCTTGTTGTTTATTCTTTTTCGGATGTTCACTCCCTCAAGACCGCGTCTAGCTGGCGCGTCGTACCTCGCTGACTAGCGCTCAGCGACCCACCATTGCCTCGATGGTCTCCCCGTCGCTGTCTCTCGCCGCTGTCGTGCTGAAGCGTGCTCTTCTGCTGCTGGAGATTTTTTTTCTTCACGGTACGCATGCGGCAGGTGGCACATGGCACAGAACTGGCGAATGGCGTCAGCGGTGCGAGACACGTGGCGGGGTGGCTATTTTTTATCGAAATTCAAAACAGACCACCCATGCGAATCTGAAAATCGTCATTTCCATGGGCCGGATATCTCTCCCAGATATTTCCGCCCTCTATCTCGGCCGTATGTCTCGGCCATACACACCTGTGCAGACCCTTCGCTACGCCGATGCTTATCTTGTTTCTCTCCAGCGCAGAGTTGCTCACAGCTTGCGCGCAAAGTTAATAAAGAATACAGGGCCTTGTACAGCCTGTCTTGAGATGACCATCGGAACACCTTTTATAGCTCGATTTTCCTGGGAATAGTTGGCCACGCCCTGACGCGTTGTGAATTGGATAAAGATACCGCGGCGTTGCGGAATGGCAAAAATACAGCATTAAACCGGGGCGCTAGGCTCGGGCTCTGACCTCGTGCAGCGTACGCAGCTTCTTGGACAACTTCTTGGTGCCGTCGGTACGACGCCATCAAACTGCCGTTCCGCGCCAACTGCAGGACGAACAGCCTGTGCTCTTCTGGACCGCAAGACAACCAACATGTGATTGCCCTGTGACCATGTGATTGCCCTGTACCCACTAAGATAATTAAAAACCTATATTTCAATAACGGTACTTTTTCTTAAACTTTTTTTGTTTATGACCGATGAGGGGCAAGTACTGTACACAGAATTCCCTTGTGCTCTGTGGTGCCGGCACAGGTTTTGTGCACGGTGCAGGAGGGCGCGCCAACGCGCGAACCGCCGCTGCACTGGCGGGCGCTGCGTCTCGAGACGAGGTCAGTGGGCGACGCTGAACACCCACTCAACTCTACAACATGTCATGAGCTGCCATTGGAATTCTCAGCTAAGATTCACATCTGAAATAACGTATGAATTGGTGGCGGTGGCATTGCTCTTGGCAATGTTACTGTCGGCGATGGCTGGGTCATTAGTGCCGGTTCCGCTGTCGGAATAAGTGTTCCGCTGTATTCTTTGTCTGCGGGAAACGCAGCAAAAATCATGCGCGAAGCCCGTTAGGGTCGCGGTTCTTACATGTTATGGAGCCTGCATTGTATTTTGGTCCAAGCATTTTGCTGAAATTAGTTGTGCACTGACAAATTCTTCTCGTGTTGTGCTCCAACTTCGTCATTTTTAATTCGATGACGCAACAGAGTTCAACCGACGAACGTCGTAGTAAAAAGATCCCTTGACAATTTGCAGGTTGGAGTTTATTGATCCTCGGAGATGTGCACTACAGTATGGCAATCGTTTTGAGGTGCGCCGAAGCAGACTGCGGACGGAAAAAAAGGCACAAAGCGCAATGCAGCAAATTCGGCAATCCGACGGTCGTTCCCTGAAGCCCCAATTGTTGCTCTGTCATCCTACGCAACTTCAATAGTTACAGATATATAGTACTTTGTGAAAGCGTTACCTGACATTCATAACATTTACATTCACACCACAGCGCCGAGGTCGGCATCGGAAAACCCAAACATAGTCTTTAGCAGGTTGATTTGGCCCTTTGCCTCATCCGTCAAGGCGCCATCCGTGATAATAAACGCTTGGAAGAGCAGGAACAGTTCTTGCTTTTCATTCAACGAAACAGCTGGGGCAATGACCTTTGTTGGCAGCAGCTTCCCAAATCGCAGCATTGTTTTCAACTCTGACACAGCCGTCTCACTGCGATCTTGTCGAAGGCTTGCAGCAGCCTGAACAAGGTGGTTCAAACAGCGGCGCTGGATGCAATCCAGAAGCACTTCCTTTGCTTTCTCGTCGCTGACCTGGAGACCAGCTTGGACTTCCCCCACAAGGGTCTGGTTATCGGCAGTAAGCTCTCCCCGATCGATGGCAGCATCAATTTCGACAGAAAATAATCGACTGCGCTGGTCCGGTGTGATCGACAAATCCTTCACGATGTCCACTTCTAGTAACTTTGCCGTTTCTCTCATCTTCTTTACAGATTCTGGGAGTACCTTGGGCTGGTTGAAAATCTGCTCCAACAGCACAGATACTCGTGAGTTCTTCGCATCTTTCATGATCGTCTCGCACTGCTCCTCCTTCATACTGAGCATCTTTTGAATATTCTGGAGGAATTCAACGTCCTTCGTATCCAGAGGACCCTTCAAAAGAGCTTGACTCACATAGTTCTTGTAGATCAAACTTCCGATATTCGCATGAATGGCAGCAACCTCATCTTCTGTCATTCCGAGAATAGATCCGAGCTGATCCAATGCTGCGAACAAGCGCTGCTTCTCCCCACGAGCTCGCGCTAAAACATTGCACCACATACTGCTTGTACAGTTCGTTGTACACCTTCGGTGGAATATCCCCCCTCAGTGTAATAGGGTACTTCGTAATTGTTCGCTTTTCACCATCAATTTCAACCTCTTCTTCAACAACAAGCTTGTTCCGGACGTAGAAGTCCACCAAACTTGAAAGCTCAATCGGCAGTCCACCGGCCTCAATTCCTAGCGTAGCACCGGCACGCTTAATATTCGGGTCCTCACCAACATCACGAGTTTCATGCTGACCACGGAAAGTACTTCGTTTCTCCAACTGATTCATTGCCCTGTCCACATACATCTTCATCCTTTGTTTGATAACGCGGTAGAACACAGCATCTGCATCTTCCTTTGTTAAGCAAAGCCGATCGCGCAGACGTTCCAAGCCAGATCTGTACTCGTCAAGAAGAATGCCAGTTGGACCCATCGCCTCATGTACAGATTGCTCGTAAATAGGTCCCATCACGTCCCTATGCACCTCAGCAGTGTCCTTCTGCGAAAGGTCCATAAACTTCCGCACAACAAACAGCTCCTGAGCTTCTTTCTCTTGCAGAACTCGATTCCCTTCGGTAACACCTCGGAGGCGATTCTTGTACAAATCAAGACAAATACTAGTAGATGTCTGCAACGGCAAAGCCAAGTCGCTCCGCACTTTCTCGATATTTGCCTTAGTCTCGTCATCAAACTTGTTTGCTGCGAGCGCATCAACTAGAAGCTTTCTATAGACAGGACCAGCAGCTGCTTTAAATGCATGTTGAGCTTCGGCTTCTTTCAGGTTGAAAATTGCTCGCAGTCGTCGTAGTTGGGTTTCTTCGGCTTCGTCGATTTTTCGATCGGCGAGACAATCCGACAAGAAAATGCGGTACATTTGTTGCGGTTCTGTTTTCGAGAGATTTTGCCCCACATTTACCATGTATTCCTTCAGAGCTGCGGTATCCTCCCTGCTGTTCTCATCTGAAACTCGTACAAGGTGAACAACTTTGTCGGAAAATTCCAAAAGTTCTTTGACAAGCGTGACACAACCATTCATATTTTGCACACGCAAATACTTGCTAGCCTTCTTGACGATTTCGTTTGCGCGCAAAGTAACTTCTTTTGCCAGAGTTGCTCTCGCCGCATCCGCTGGGAGCCCAAGTTCAGTTTGCCGCAAGGCCAATTTTCCGTACACACTGGCATATGACTCTTGATTAGTTCCAACGGAGTCGAGAGCGCTATTGATAGCCAAGCGATAGACAGGCTCGGCAAGAGACTTAAGGGTTGATGAGGCACGCTCTTCGTCAATTGTAAGCACACCTCGCAAACGCGCCAATTTTTCGTTATCTGCGGCGTCAAGTTTCCCCTTTTCATGAACTAAATTTTCAACAGTCGAGGAATACGAGTCGCTACGAACCACTGCCGCTTCACGATCTCGAACACCGAGAGCGGCCTGCGCAGCCTGCAGGTCTTCTTTCGAAACAGAGGAATCTGTCGTTGCTCGATGCACAACATCTCTGTAAAAGGGGAGCGCGACGTTGGAGAACCGCCGGTCATACTCCTCACGTGAAAACGTAAAGAACCGGCATATCCGAGATCGCTCATAAGCGTAAGCTTCCTCGGTATCTTTGTCCGCGAACATCCTATCCGACAAGAAAATGACCTTATCCAGCTTTGCCTGAGACACCTCTCGATCTGGGTCTCCAACCTCTGCATCTAAGAAGACCACATTACCTCGATAGAAGGCCCGGGCTGCCTCGTAATGCGCATCACCGATAGCAGGCCCGTCCAATTGGAGCGCATATTTCAACCTTGTTAATTCTGCGATTTCACTGTACACAACTTCGGGCTTCTCAAACATAGTTTCGAGATAAGTTTGGTATGTAGTCTGCTTCATCTCATCGAAGAGGTCCGCCGGGATGCCGAAAGAAGATTGAATCGCGGCAACAGCGGCGCGGGCGTCGCTTTTCTCTGCGACGGCCTTTGCGAGCGCGCGGCGCGCGGCCTTCTCAGGGCCTTTGCGCAGTGTTGCAGCGCCAACGGCAATGACGGCGACACCGGACGTACCAGCTGCCAAAGGGGCCAAACGTTTTGGTGAGGCAACAAACGCAACCGCCCCGGCGCCAATTACAGCTGCAGTGGCAACCAAATTACGCACAACAGGTGCAATACGCCCGAAAGAGACATCAGGACCACCTCCGACAGCCTTGTCCACGCGAGACTGTACTTCCTCGGCCGTGCTCGCCCTCACAACGCATCGGTCTCTCCTCTTCGCGCATCGAAATCGGTCCCGACCCGAAAATTGAGGAGCTCCTCGAAGCGGAAGCGGCGCGCAGCCGCAGAATGCCCATTGCGATGAAGTGGTCATGACTGCGCAAGTCCTTCTCAGTTGGCAAGGAGGCCCTGTGCACGATCTCTGTCCACACTAAGACCGCTGCGCACGGTGACCGGTTCAGTTTGAGCTGCAAAGCGGATCATAGACACATGTACAATCTCGTTGAATTATTCGCGAGCTCCAATTTTTTTGCGAATCATACTCTGCTTACAGCAATAAGGAAACGTGTGCCACGTGTGCAGGCGGAAAACTTCGATGCTTTTCCAAAATACCTGTATATCAAAATATCAATACTTTTTCGAATATCAAACAAGGTATTGATGCCTTGCATCAAGGAATATCATCTGACCGGTCTGACGCTGAGTAGTTCGTGAATGTGAAGACTTAAGTCTACTCTACACCTGAGTAGTACTAATTTAGCTGCCCAGTTGGATATTGAACTTGCCGAGTTCCTTCTGCCACCAGACTTGCAATCATGGGTCTCCAAGAACGCATCAAAGAGATCGAGTTTGAAATGGGTCGCACCCAGAAGAACAAAGCGACAGAAGGCGTATGTACGAAAATCGAGGTTTTGACAAGCCAGCCTTTTGCGTTAACCGTGCTAACATGAGAATTGGTTATTTTCAATATGCTTTTTTTTGAATAGCATTTGGGAATCCTCAAAGCAAAATTGGCAAAGCTTCGTCGTGAGCTTATCGAAGGTCCTAAGTCCGGCGGAAATGTAATGTATATTTGATTTTGCGTTTTTGCTGTACAAAATCGCGGCAGTTAATTGACCTCTTTTGTCAGACGTGGCGGCGATGCGTTTTTCTCTTGCTTTTTCGGTGGGACTTCTATAATAGTCTACAGAGCGTCAATTCGAAGTTGTGAAGTATGGTGATGCTCGCGTTGCGTTGGTCGGCTTTCCGTCTGTGGGGAAGTCCACGTTTTTGAGCACTGTGACGAAGACAAAAAGCGAAGCCGCAAACTGTACGTGAATTCGGTTCTGTTTGGCTGGCGTTCCGTGGGCGAAGGAGCGGCAAGTCAGTAATTGGTACTGACGTCTGGTGTATTTTTCTGTTTAACCCTTCTCTTTTAAATTTTAGACGAGTTTACAACTTTGACATGTATTCCAGGAATTTTGGAGCACAAGGGGGCGACGATTCAACTACTCGATTTGCCTGGAATCATCGAGGGAGCCTCCGAAGGTAAAGGGCGAGGTCGCCAAGTAATCGCTGTCGCCCGTTCTGCGGACTTAATCTTGCTTATGTTGGATGCGACAAAATCAGACGTACAGCGGGCGCTACTCGAAAAAGAGCTCGAAGCCGTTGGCATTCGTCTGAACAAATCACCGCCAGATGTGTATTTCAAACAAAAGAAATCGGGCGGTATCGCATATACCGCTACAGTGCCACTGACACATTTAACCGACAAAGTGGTAAGCCTGATTTTAAAGGAGTACAAGGTTCACAATGCTGATCTCATCATCCGGGAAGATATCACGGTCGACCAGCTGATTGACAAAATTGAAGGAAATCGGCAATATATCCGCTGCCTGAATGTGTATAATAAGGTGGATGCAGTCTCTCTGGAAGAAGTTGATCGTCTCGCGCGTGAACCGTGTTCGGTCGTTGTGTCCTGTAACATGAACTTGAATCTTGATTATCTTATTGATCGCATGTGGGACTTCTTGCAGCTCTGTCGTGTGTACACTAAGAAACCAGGCTCTCCGCCAGACTTTTCAGACCCGCTTGTTTTGCGCGGCGGAAGCACAGTTGAAGATGCCTGTCGGGCTATTCATCGGTCAATGATCGATCAGTTCAGGTATGCTCACGTTTGGGGGCGATCGACGAAACACGACCCGCAAAGGGTGGGACTCTCCCACGAACTCCAGGATGAGGATGTCATGCAGATATTTACAAAGTAGTACTATCTGTGGGGGAAATGCTAAAGCTTTATTCTAACTCTATGGTACTGTAGCTCCTAGAGCCCCATTAAAATAGATGTACCCAAATGATGGGTCGATAAGCAAAGAATCGCCTTGAGTTTGCGAAACACTGCGCGACCATGAATCCTTATGCTATTTGGACGAGATCCGTTCTTCTGGCTGCGAACAGACAGTGGCATATACGAACATTCGCGAAGGCACAAAAAAGGCAAGAAAAATTCTTCGGACGCGTTTATGCAATCGCTGCTTTCGATCGCACAAACTCTAAGAGCTCGTTAGAGAAAAACTGCGGTTGAAACCTATGTGGTATCAAACAGGTACTCCAGCGTACATGACGCGAAGCCGCTTACACGCTTCCTCGCACGCCGCTCTGGGAGCGAAAGCGCTAAGACGCAAGTACCCCTCTCCTCCGGGTCCGAATCCGGCACCAGGGATAGTGACGACTTGTGCCTGATCCAAAATATCAGAGAAAACATCCCAGCTCTTCTTGCCAGGGAACCCGACCCAAATGTAGGGCGCATCCAGGCCTCCGTAAACGTCAAACCCAAGCTCAGTCATAGTGTCACGGAGAAGCTTCGCATTGCCAAGATAATACTGAATGAGTTGCTCAATTTCCGCCATCCCCTCATTATCCAGGCACGCCAGTCCACCCGCCTGAGAAATGTTACTAGCGCCATTGAAACAAGTCGTCATAATACGATTGAAGTCATCGCGCACCTTTGACCCGTCAGCGAATGTAAGGGTATCCGGCACGACGACCCAGCCCAGTCGTACGCCGGTGAAGCCGGCATACTTGGAGAAGGAATTGACTTCGATAGCCACGTCACGGGCGCCCTCAATTTCGAAAATGCTCGTCGGTACCGACGGAGACCGAATGAACGGGGCGTAGGCCGCATCATAGACGAGAATGCTGCCGTTCTTCCTCGCGAACTCCACCAGCTCCGCGAGCTGATCCCGAGTTGCGGCCGCGCCCGTCGGGTTGTTCGGGGAGCAGAAGAAGATGATGTCGGTTTTCTCAACCTCTGCAAGATTCGGGAAGAATCCGTTCGAAGCGTCGCATCTCATGTATGCAATGTTGTCAAACTGGCTCTTCTGTGGGTTGTATTCGCCAGTCTGACCTTGCATCACAGCGGTGTCGACATAAACAGGATAGCTCGGATCTTGCACCGCAACGGACGCTTTCGACCCGAACACCTGCTGCAGACGAGAGATGTCGCACTTGGCGCCGTCTGACACAAAGATCTCGTCGGACGCAACCTTGCCGTTATAAATAACTTCTGAGATCTTTTTGCGCAGTACGGCAATTCCCTGTTCCGGTCCATACCCGGAGTATCCCTTTTCCGTGCCGAGTTTTGAGGCTCCGTTGGCAAGACCTGAGGTGATGTGCTCGGGAATTGGCATTGTGGTATCGCCGACGCCAAGCGAGATTATATCTGCCTCCGGATGCTCAGCAAGATATGCCGCTCTACGGCGCGCAATCTCGGGGAACAAGTACCCCGCTTGCAGTTTGGCCATGTTTTCATTGCGCGGAACAGCCGTCGCGGACACGGTGAATTTGCGGTTGGTTCTTGCAGACTGCGGGAGACGATCACCGGAGGCCAGGGAAAACCTTGTTACAAAGGACGAAGACAACACAAACGCCGACATATTGGACGTTACACACAAAGGCGATGGTTGTGCGGGTCGAGATGGTGCAAGCGGATGAGTTGGAGTGAATAGATCACGTGGAGAGTTGTGGCTCGCAAGAAATCGGGGAGCGGGGATGAGTGGAAACCGAAGCGATTAAACAATCGCGGATCAACGGGATGCCCCAAAGCAGCCAATCCGAAGCTTTCGCGATCAATCTCAGGTAGGAGCATTGCGGTATGATCTTGCCCACCGCCCCCACTTTCAAAAAGTGAATTACAATGAGCTTCCGAGTGTTTTTTCGGCTTCGGGCTCTTCTGGAGAGCAGGAAGTTCGCTCTAAAACGCGAATTTCCTGGATGCGGCAGAATAGATTTTTGTGGCACTGTGGTACTGTAAGAACTACCTGATCTATCGACGAATAAGTGATTCTAGTGCGCCACCGTACGGACGATCGCTTTCCATTGAGAAAGACGAAGGTTCTTTGGCTGTTCCTACTGTTCTTCAGCAAGGCATTCCGTCAGTGAACGCCAAATCCTCAGAAAGAGGACGCACCGACATGTTGCATTTTTTTTATACGCCAGAAGAACAACTGGCAGTGCAATTTCATCTCAGCTTCTTCCTCAGCCATCAATAGCTTTATGCATATTGAGGTAAATTGTTTTCAATTCTTGGTCAAATGCGTCATGCTCTCATGTTCCTTGAGGTAATACTCTTTAAAGTACGAGCAATCGTAAAGACAGCATATCAAAGAGTACATACAAAACGCTTTGACAACACCTATTTATTACTTTCCTTTGCAACTCCTCCCTATGCAAACCACTTTTCCTACACATACATCACTTTCAAGATCCCACACTCATCGTGTCACTGGTAGGGTTCTTCGGATCCTCCTTGCTATCCGTTCCATTTCCGTTAGAAGCAGAAGAGTTGCGAACGGAATCAAAGAACGGATGCTCCATCGCTTTCTTCGCCGTAATTCGTTTTTGGTGGTCATAAACCAGCATTTGGTCGAGCAAATCCAAAGCATCATCCGTGACCAGATGCGCATTGGCCGCTGTCTTGAACCTGTCCCACGATTTCCGACTATGCTGCCCAACTTGACGCCGCAGTCCATCTTTCAAAATCAGACCATACTTTGACGTGTACTCATACAGGTCCTTGGTGCCGAGCACGCAAGCAATCTTCACCAGCTGGTCATTATTGCTGCTGCCATGGAAAAACGGTTCCTGCCTGAAAATCATGCCCGCAAACATGCACCCAAGCGACCAAATATCGAGAGAGTAATCATAGTCTTGCAGGTCAACCAGAAGTTCAGGTCCTTTGAAGTATCTCGACGCCACGCGCACGTTGTACTCCTTGTTCGGATGATAAAACTCCGCAAGTCCCCAATCAATCAACCTTAGTTTTTTGGTTTCCTGGTCCACGACGATATTGTGCGGCTTCACATCGCGATGCATGATTCCGTTCATATGGGCGTAGTCAAGAGCTTTCAAAACCTCGAAGATGTAAAATCTCACATCCTGCGAATTGAAGGTCGGAAACAGCGTTTTGAAGTCCCTGTTGTTCACATACTCAAATATCAACGACGGAGTCTTCGAATGCGAATCTCGGCAAATATCAAGCAGCTGGATGATGTTCGTGCCTCCACAAAGCCCTTGCAAAATCTTAATTTCCCTCTTAATCTTCTTCTTCTTCACCGGTTTCAAGATTTTAATGATGCAACTTTCATTTTTTGCGACATTCACGCCCTGAAAAACGTCCGAGTACTTGCCACGTCCAACCTTTTTCACGACCTCGTACCTCTCCTGGTCCCTGTGCCAACAAAAAAAATCGCAAATTTGATATGATGAACATGTGTTAGTAGCTCCGCGGCGTCGCGGCCACCCACGTGTGAGTTCCGCCCGCAATCGAGCCAACTTCCCGACAAAGCGGAAACGCACAGAAAGATATAGATGCGATCATGTCCGGAACTTACCCCCAACGAACGTGCAGGTTGTCGTAATCCCAATATTCCGGCGGGCGATGGACATTGACGTCGCGGTAAACGGTAGCGACGCTCATCACGCCTCCGCGCTGACGGCGAGCGATACGGGCAGCGCTTTCCGGACCAGCCGGACCAGCGCCACCCAGCTCATAACGGCGTGGACCCTCCAGGACGAATCCTGGAGACGTATAGGCGACGAACTGAACGAATGTGACCTGAAGCAAACCAGGGCACAGACACAGCGACGACACTTTGCCGGTGGCGCCGATGACAGAAGAATCGCCATCTACCATTTTTTGATATACCTGTACAGGGGCATGTTATGATACTGAAAATATTCGGAGGATGTGTACAGCTAAAATTGTACGATTTATTCTTTCAAACTTCTAAGCCGCGCCCAGCTCTTCGCACAGCACCCTTATTCCGCCCTGCGAAAATTCGTCCAGCTGCACGATCCAGGATAGTTGTTCGTAGTCAGGGACATACGGAATGAACAACGACAGAATCACAATTAGCTATATGCGTATTGTCGGAGCCTGGAGTGGAACAGAGTCTTGTCGTGGTCTCGCGCAATGTCTTAGCTTTGGCTGCCATCGACTGGGACTCGTTTTGTAACCGTGCCTTGTCCAGGAAATATAGTATAGGTATTATCGAACGCAGTGAACACATCCTTAGCGTCCATCAACAGAACCATGGAGTCATGCACCCCACCTCGCAAAACGATGATAAAGACGTCCACGTGGTGCTTGTGCTTCGGTACCGACATACCTATTGCGTACATCCAGGGCAATCCCACCCTTGGTGGGCTGTGCAGGCCTCCCGTTTTGACCTGGCAACGAACCTCGCACCCAGGCTCAATTTCGTACACACAATCTACTGCTGAGAAGATTCGTCTGGGAGGCCTTATAGTCCAGTTCGACGGTTTCTTGGAATGAAGCAGTTCTATATTTTCCAACTCTTTGGCACAGGTGCCGTAGGAAAATAGGAGTCGAAAAGAACATCTACCAGACTTCGCCGTTGACGTCTGGCAAGGCTTTCGACCGCTGCGCGAAGGTCAGATTTTAGACGTCCACGACCCTCGGCCCCGCTTACGAAATAGTACAAGTGCTGCACGCGTTGGAATACACCACGTTGGTCTGAGTCGATGTCCGTCGGACTTCGTATGAGAACTGTCCCGCGCACTGGCCAGTCGGGAATAAAGTCCCACTCCCCTTCGCGTGCTTTTATGTCGTCCACGTCAGTTGTGGTCTTGGGCTGTAGAGCCAATAGGATGACAACGCAGCCATAATAAGCACCTTGGGGCAAGAGCATATCCCTGGAAGGCATCAGAGAAGTGCTCCAGTTAGCAGGGTTATGCAACGAGCCGCATATCTTAGCACGCACCCATCCGTTTTCCGCAACGTTCCGCACGCGGATGGCAGCAGATCCACGAGAAACGTCAAAAGTGCGCTCGTAATCGAATACGTCTTGTTCCCAAGAAAAAAACTGCCGCGACGGCAATATCATGCACAAAGTGGCCCGCAAGACTTCCAGGAAGGGAAACACGGGTCCTGTTAGTATCAGTGTGAACAAAGTGGGCCTCTGCACGCCAAGAAAGGGACGTGAAGGTCCGGTCAGAAAGCACTGGAAGAAGTTCTTTGGGCAACCAACGGAGTATTCCTCGTCCTCTATTGATTCGCCTATATGTCACTTCACGGCCATTCGCAAGACGTATCTTGCGCCGTCCTGCAGGAATGCTGTCCTTCGCCTGTCTGCACCAGAATTTTTGTGCGTGTGGATGAAGGACGATCTTGTCCGCAGGGAAGGAGATAGTTTCGTTACGGAGTCTAACAGCGTTCAATACATCAGCGTCAAATGACAATCCCGGTTTACCGCCCCCCGGTTTACCGCCCCTACGCGCAGTTTTCCTCAGTAGTTTCCTTCGCGGCCCACTTGATGACCTTAAGCCCTCGAATGTTATTTTTCAATCGCCGATGAGGAGTACGCGGCGGTAGCGTGGTCGGATATTGTCGCCCGCCTGGGCGCGCCAATGCTGTTCAGCGTTGGGATGGAGGACTATCTTCTTTTCAGGATCGGAGATAGTTCTGTTTCTGATCCTCACTGCCTGCAGTACATCAGGATCAAACGCGGGTTGACTACTATGTCTTCTGCGAGCCAACCCCGTAGAATTCTCCGGGTCAGGCAACCCATCCGCACCTAGCACCACTCGTCTGCGAAGGGACTGCTCCGAGATCGGGCCATGTCTGTACTTTAGGTTGGCGAAACTTATCACAGTAGAAGTACTGAGGATAATTAAGCGGTCATATGAGCGGATATTTCTGTCGGCCTGTGTCTGCCAGTAAGCGTTAGCGTCGGGATGAAGCACTAATTTCCGTTCAGGATCGCTGATGGTCGCGTTTCTTTCTCTCAGTGCCCGCAATACGTCACGATCGAAGGAGACTTTCCCTGCACGATCTCCTCCGTCGCGATGTTGTCCGCGACTTCTCTCGGTGCTGTGTTCTTGATCTGGATGCGTACTGTACACAACGGACAGGGCTATACATTTGGGGTACACCGTACAGTGAGGAACTCCGCAATCGTACCCCGAGGTGCTACTGCCGCTCGAACTTCGTCAACGCCATGGACACCGCGTCCTCGTTCTCTTCCGGATCTACCACGGCGTATTCGAAACAAGGCGATGGGACATCTGGAGCCGCAACATGGGCCCCGTGCCCACCCCGCCTGCATGACGCGGAAGAGACTGCAACCAATGACACGCCCCGTGCGTCATTCATCCGCGCTTCGTGCAGAGATCGAGGCCACAAGGATCACTGTTCAGATGGTGGGAATGAATAAGGCCCGTCGCAATAGGCAATTGCGAGATAAGGCGGCATGGCTGAGGACGGAATTAGCTTCCCTGCATGGCGATGACGACGAAACGGGCGACATGGGGAATATGTTGGATTTTATGCAGCAGCTCACAGAGTCCAGTGCCGACAGAAGTCGGCGATTGAGGCGCGAATATCAGCGACGGAAGCGCCAGGAAATGGCGAACGCAATTGTTGCGACAAATGACTGGGACGTGCTTACCGGTGTAACGAAAACACGAAGGGAGAGAAAGTGAAGACTTTATCACCGCCGGTCATTACTACTGAAAGTACACAGTCGAACTGAGGTCCACGAGTACGAGCAACTATCCTGGATCGTGCACAACCGGACGAATGTGAACCCTTCTTCGAGTAAGCATTGCTATGATACCGCTGGTCCGGTCACTACTACTGAAAGTAAACATCTTCCTTCGCCGCCTCTTCCCTTCACCATGAATCCGTGCCTTCATAATCGCGACATGGGCCTTTTGGCGGGAAAAATATCATAACAAAACTTTTAATCAATATGTATTAAAATTTATCGAATTTTTCAGAGAAATCGACTTGACGAAAAAAAACCACAGAAAACCGTTCTTAAAA
>JADWZK010207259.1_pt1 | contig 14338 bp, 15 predicted proteins | sample 8957641 | NCBI WGS metagenome assembly JADWZK01 (sample SAMN16576796, study PRJNA672827) | algae metagenome | host: rhodolith | place: South Korea: Udo, Jeju | collected 2014-09-18 | reverse complement strand
CCCCCACTCCTTCCCAATCCACTGGCCCCAGCAACCCCAAGCCCAAGCCCTGCCCCGGTTACCTCATTGGTCCCGGCGGGAAGCACTTGTCCGCGTTGTACAGTATTCAAATTGTTTCCAACGCCTCGTTCTGACGCATTGCCCCGAGAAATTCGTCGGTCATCTCCATTTCCAAATACCGGTTGACTACCGCCTGGGCGACCCGCAAACACCGCATTGCCAATTCCACCGTGTCGGGACACTCGCCCAGATTCCGTTCTGGAAGCACTAGTAATATTGCTCGTTCCAGCCCCCGTACTTGTCCGCATCCCGCTGGATCCCGCACCCGCATTTACAATTGCCGTCCGATTCTGCCCCAATTGCTCGACCAGCTTCCGCATTTTTACGCATTTTGTTCACGCCGCGTCGTTGCCGCTCTCGTGCCAATCTCCGTTTGCGTTCCTCTGCTGTTTCATTCGGTGCTGCGCCATCTGCGCCGACGTTGGCATTTCTCGGTGGTGTCGAGCTGATTCCACCTGCTACTCCAAATTGGGGTAACGTGCTCGGTTGCTCATGCTGACCGCGAGTTTGTGAAGCGCTCAACGCGTGTCCATCGAAGGAACTTCGCCCTCCGCCCTGCTTCGAAACAGCTCCAGGTACATGTTGCAATGCATTATGAGCTTGCTGGTCACTGGCTAAAGGATCTTGCCCAAAACCAACATGAACCTGACCGTCCGTGTGTACCTGTGGAACACGGACAGCTTCGGGTGTTGCGGCAGCGCCCGTATTCACGTTCGCATTCATAGAATAGTTGCCTTGGCTCATGCCAGCCCCAGCTGCATTTGCAGGAATACTTGAATCCTCTGTCTTCGCATCATGCCTCTGGCTCGATTTGTCTGCTTCCAATTTCAGCCTCTTCCGCCGCCGCCTTTGCCTTTCTCGAGCTAACCGGCGCTTCCGTTCATCGGTAGTCTCTTCAGTAGTCGACGTCTGAATGGCTTCAACATCTTTTGGGACAGAGCCTTGTGCAAAGACACTGGAAAAGTTAAGCCCGGCCGCATATCCCGCCTGGCTTGCTGGAAGCGAAGCTCTCTGCGATGCAATTGCGCCTCCGTTTTCTGAGGCGTGTCCAAGCGCTCCCGACGCATGCATGCCATTGACAGCAGTTGGAAGGGCTGTCAGACTTGCAGCTGCTACCAGGCTGTCATTCTTGCTCCTCGCATGTGGCGCTGCATGCTGCTGCGAGGAACCTGAACCATGCCCATGCTGCAAGTAAATGGCCTGCGATTGCGTTGAGTTATGGGGTCGGTGATGCAATTTGAGCAGCTGATTGCCTTTCTTGTTGATTTTGGAGGTAGCCTGTAACAGACGGTTCTTGAGATGCAAGAGAGAACTGCTGCCCCGGAACGTGATGGTTTGACGTCAGCATGTCCAGATGAGCATGCTGCTGAGCAGCTTGATGCTGAGCAGCTCGATGTTGAGCAGCTTGATGCTGAACTGCTTGATGCTGAACTGCTTGATGCTGAGGTTGATTTCTATGCGATGCCATATCAGGCTTGCGCATTTGCCCATGACTAGATCCTGCTTGGGCGGCACGACTTACACGATTGTCTCCACTTCGGTCCTGCAAATGGTGTTCATTCAATATACTCTGACGGTCTGGTGTCCTCTGAGGTATACCTGTAACATTGTCCAGAAAATTGGATATTTGGTTATCAGGGTACGGTCTTCCTCCATACCGGTAGTCATCTTTTCGACTAGATCGTCCCAAATCAGCAACATGACGACCTCCCTCCAAGTGCGCCACTTGATGGAGTTCATCATCCACAATAGAACGGCGTTGTTGAAAAGCGTGATCCGCTTGAGATCGATCTCTTCGAGAGTACATGTGCCCTTGTCGGTGAGCTTCAGCTGCCCGACTACGACTTTGTTGTGGCTGTAAAGGGGGTGGCTGCGGCGACTGAGACGGCAACTGTTGAGACACAAACAAACCTGGTTGATGACCTTGAGAATGCAGGGCAATGTTGACATGGGGGTGTGGACGGTGTGGAGACCCGCCTTGAATATGTCCCTGAGTTTCTTGCATTCGCTGCTGTCGAACCCGCTGAGTCTGCATAGTATTGACTTGTTGCAGGGGATCGCTCGGGGGGTAATTCTGTCGTTGTCGACGCACATCGTCTCCTGTATCTCGATTGCCTCGCCTAGGTATTTGCTCTGGTGGCAAAACAGACACTGCATAAGAAAGGTTGGAAGGATCATGATTAATGGCTGAATGGGATGGTTGCCGCGGGTGAACTGGGCTACGAGTTTGGTGCTCTGGTAGCATTTGCTGACCCGAAACCAAAAGACGCGTATTTCTTTGTTCGTCACTTTGCCGCTTCTGATGACCACTGAAAAGTTGAGGCCCTGGAAAATGCTGTGATTCTTGCTGCTGCTGTTGTCGAGAGTCGCTTATCGGTTGATTTCGATTAAGAGGAGATGACGGAAACTGGAATGACTGTGACTTACTCTGCTTCTGCACTGAGAGCACGTCTGCATGCCGCCTCTGGTGGGGCTGTTGTTGGGGGTGAGACATTCCCTCGGAGTTCTGATCGCGCAATATTTGTTTGTCTTGGGGGTATTGGACCGAGTAGGCCTTCTTTCGCGGTTGGCGCTTTTGGGCTTGGGCCCTCATATGACCGAGACTTGCTGTATCAATAGCGCCGACGACACCGCCACCTCCTTGCTCATGTTCCTGCTGATTTCGCTGGAAATGCAAAACATTTGCCTGCGTGTGCTGTGCAGCTGCAGTCTTCGGTTGCTGATACGAATGGTCAGGGAAGGTGGAAGTGAGAGCGTTTGGCATGGACCTTCTCCGGGGCTCCGGGATAGGAGCAGACTGCTGATGAGAAACTGGGTCCTGAGTCTGCTGAGGTTGAGCATGTCGATTCTGTTGAGCGGCGTTATTGGCGGCGGCTGTACGACGGAGCTTCTCGCGATGACGACGTTGTCGCTCTCGGGCTAGTCGGCGCTTACGGTCTGCATCAGATTCAGGTTGATCCGGAGCGCGAACCGGCTCTTTCATGGCCGTTGCGGCCGTAAACGGGTCCAGGATGCCCCTGTTGCGGAGAACGAGAAAAGGCGCGAATGTGACGAGCGTTTGGTAGAGTGCTATTGCTAGGGACAGGACGTGAGCGTGAGCTTGCAGCGTCGTGAAGGACCCTTCTGTAACGCGCACCAGTGCCAAATACGACGTCTGCACTCGAAAGTAAACAACCACCGCTTCTCGCGCCACCAACAGACCGTGACGGCGGGACGAAGTCACTCTGTGCAAATTTGCACAAACAGCAACAGCCGATATCATAACTCTCCCAGGTTAATTTCGAAATCTCCCGAAAAGTGCGAAAGGGCGGTACACAGGGTCCTTTCGGGCCGGTAACGACTATATCATATCTGGACCGGAACCTCTTCAAACGCATCGTACTGAAACCCAGTGTCATTGTAGAGCACAGGTGTGGGGTCAGTGGGGAAAAGCAGCCCTTGGGGCCAGTGGCATTGTACAGCAAGCGCACGGGTTCTGTGCAGTACAGTACCTTCGCTATACCGAAGGTACTGTACTGTAGCATGGTCTGATCAAAAAACCTCTAAACTCCTTGCGGCAGTAACTCCCCGTGAAAATTGTCGCGCATCCAGCGACTTTCGTGTCGCAGAGATTGCCTGCTCGTGGACTCGCCATGTAAGTTATCTGGAGCAGATCAAAAAAAGTGCTTCTTCTGGCTCCAGCATTCGGAAGGAAGCCACGATAACCTTTTTTACCGTGCACTAGGGAAGCGTTTAGTAAACTTTTCTGCGATAGAAACAGAGCTTCTCGTCGGTGATTCCTGTTCTGCTGTGCGGGGCAACCACACGCTGGTAGCGACGTGCGCAAATTTCCTTCCCGGCATCAAGGCATTATACCGTTCCAATTATGCCAACTGCATTTGGAATTTTGATAAGCGAACGCTGCGCAGACCAGGTACTCTTTCCTACATAGTTAAGTTTTACTTCCACCTTCAATGCGTTGTAGACGCAGTGATGCTCCATATGCACAGTCCAACTACTGTACCTCAGCTGTATTAATTCCAATACATAGTCACGTGGAGTGAAAAGAGTACAAAGACGAAGGCCGAAGTGCATGCATGTCTATTTCGCTCTCCTGAAGAATGAAGCGCAACATTCACGCGTAAATGTCCAGCGGCGAAGCTGTTTAATACTAAGAAGTTTTTACCAAAGTTACCGCACCGCTCAGAACTCTATCGCGCGTTGCGTCTTGTTGGCAATGCAGTCTGCAGTTAGGGCGAACGTTCACAACCTTGCCGTTCTCTCGAGGCTCGTCGAGCTCTTCACGCGCGTCCCAACCGGGTCCCCACTTGGCGAATTCAGCGGACTTGACCGTATGCAAGGCTCATCGGGGACCGACGTACTGTGCGAGGCGCCGTACCGCTTGCTGCCAATGCGATAATATTTCGTCAGCCGGTGTGTGCTGCGTTAAATAAGCCATAAAGCTACGGTCCTCAACGAATCGTACGTTCATTCGGGACGTGAGCTATCTAGAACTCACGTACGAGCTGGGCTAGAATCCTCTTGTAGTTTGCCCGCCTCCTGTATCGCAGTTTTGCCAAATGGCGAAACATGAGACAGGCAGTCATGGACATTGCCACACCCAGTACTACAGTCGCCCGGTGAGGCTTCAGCACTACGGCATAGCAGTATGTCAGATCACAACTGGTAGTGTTCACTTTGTGGGCTACCAGAAGTCCACTAGGTTACCTAGGCAGCTATCATGTTTGTGAATGAAGCAGAAAATAATGCTATGTTTCTCGAAGAGTTCTCTGCAGTTTCCGGATAAATTGCCCAAACCCGCAAATTGATGATGTCGACGTCTGTAGGAGCGAAAGCGGAATTTAGACGAGCACTATTGGCAGAAAGTTCTATACCAAATGCTTGTCCGCGCTAGACGGCCCTAGGTAAAGAATTCTGTTGCTTTCAATACCATACTTGCCCGGCAAACACACAGAATAATTCTTCAAATTATTGTTGTCCCATTCATCCCCGCCATCGGTGAAAGCAAACTCGATGCCTGCGGAAACTTCGACACGGCGGAACCAAACATCGCCTTCTGGAGCCGCCATGGACATTGGCACGCTGATCCATTTTGACGCTCCGTTCAGGGAATAGGTCATGTAGACCTTGCGCCATAGTGAGTGTGTACGGTAATAGATTTCGAGATAGCTGTCTGTTGGACGCAGTGAGCGAAGACATTCCAAGACGTCCGCATCTCCAACTCGCTGCAATCTAGATTGGGCATCCAAAACGTAGCGCCCTGATGACTCGATCACGAGACTAGACCCGTCTGCAGGGTGCTGAAAGGACCGGCGCAAATCAGAGAGGCGGAACTCGAGCCGAGCCGCCTGAATACGGAACGCTCTAAATCCAGGGCGCACATTCTTGGCGTCTATGAGCTGTTCTTAGAATGAAAACTGGGGTGTTAGTTGACTAGGGTGTTATCACGGCGTAACGAAGGCGGCACGACGAGCAGTGGCTGCTTACCATGTACCTTCCAAACGGGACCCACGCATCTCGGTCCTTTTTGTACGAAATTTGCGCTATTCCCCACGCCGGCTTGGAGTGGTAGATTTCGATCCAGTTTGCACCCAACGGGCTGCCGCGAAATGCTTCCGCCATCGGCCAGCTCAGGTATAGTAGCTCAGTTCCAAAGGGCTTCACACCAGGATGGGCGAGAGGCTTCTGTCCGCATTTACCGGAACTTTTATTTCTTTCCAGATAAGGAGAGAGCTGTGAAGGTTTACGGTATTTCCTTGAAGAGACTGACGTTCGATTGCAAGAAGGTTTGAGAGTTCGAGAAGTTGCTGTTGAGGTTAGAACTGAACTGAACTGAACTGACCCGGATGCAGATGACGATGCTCATGAGGTTATCCAATGGGAAGCTCCGCGCAAATGGATCTGACTATCGTACTGTACTGTAATGTTATCCTGGGCGCGGTTGTGAGCCCTAAGTCATAGTGCTCTAAAACTCTTGATTTGGCGGGAATTCCTGAGCTAATTTAGAATTAGAAATTGCCGAAACGGGTCCAATCATGCTGTTGGGATATACTGTAGTATGACCGCTACTGCCTTATTTGTTACATAACAGTTGGTGTCTTGGGCTTTGGGGCGCTCCCAAAGCAGACTCTTGATCCCACGCGGCAGTCTTTTCCCTTGCGGAATACGAAGGCAAATCTTGTTACCGCCAAGGCCAACGCAATCGCGATTGCGCCCAGTAGTTGCCGATGGAGAGCCTTAATGCGGATGAGCGTCTCATTAACGAAGAGTACAAGATTTGGAAGAAAAACACTCCGTTTCTCTATGACCTTGTCGTCACCAAAGCACTCGAATGGCCGTCATTGACCTGCCAGTGGCTTCCCGTACGTTTCTTCTGCATTCAGTCCTGAGTTTGCGATGACTACGTTTTTGACGTCTCTCTGATTCGTGTTCCCAGTTATTGTGTTGCAATCCTCTTACATTCTCCAGTTCAAGAGAGAGAAGACAAACGGAGAATACTCTGTGGAGAAGCTTATTTTAGGGACTCATACTTCTGATGGAGAACAGAATCATCTGATGATTGCGGAAGCGCGAATTCCAACTGAAAATGCTGAAATTGATAGTACCAAATACCAAGATAAGGACGGAGGTAAGATGCATTCATCCGTTTATCCACCTCGTTTTTACTCTACGTTTTGCTCGCTTACTAATCAAGCCCGTGTGGTTTGTGTGTCTCTGACATTTTGCAGCAGACCAGGGAGGTTATGGGGCTGGGCAGGAGGGCAAAATTGAGGTGATTCAAAAATCAACCATGATGGCGAAGTCAACAGAGCCCGCTACATGCCTCAGAACCCCTTCATGATTGTAACTAAAACAATTGTACGTTTTGCAGTTGACCCCTTGCTTCTGGCCGTTGCACGTTGAAATTGACACTGGCTAACTCGTCTCTGCTTTTTGGTTCGCGCCGTTATTGTTCGTTCGACAGACAGCTGATTTGTTTGTTTTTGACACCTCTCGGCACCATCTCAAGCCGCCAACCGACGGAAAATGCAACCCGCAATTGCGTCTCCGCGGCCACAAGAAGGAGGGATACGGTGTGTCCTGGTGTCCCAAAGACGCCGGAAAAGTCGTGTCTGGTGCAGAGGACAAACTTATTTGTACGTGGGACGTCCAAGCGCCTCAAATCAAGTCCGGAGGCTATCTTGACCCCAGCGCCATATACGAGGGTCATACGGATGTAGTCGAGGATGTCGCGTGGCATCAAGTGCAGCCATGCCTGTTTGGGTCCGTTGGCGATGATCGCAAGCTGAACATATGGGACACGCGCGAGAAGGACCGCAAACGACCGCTTCACCGCGTGGAGGCGCACAAGGGCGAGATCAACTGCATTGCCTTCAATCCGTTTTCCGAGTTTGTGCTTGCCACAGGGTCCGCGGACAATACGGTGGCCCTGTGGGATATGCGAAATTTGAGCCTGAAAGTGCACTCGTTTGAGAACCATGCAGACGAAATTTTGCAAATCGAGTGGAGTCCTTTCAATCAAGCTGTTCTTGCATCCGCAAGCGGTGATCGCCGGATAAATGTCTGGAATCTGTCGAAAATTGGCGAGGAGCAGGACCCGGAAGATGCTGAAGATGGACCCCCAGAATTGTTGTTCATTCATGGCGGTCACACAAACAAGGTGTCAGACTTTTCATGGAATCCAAATGAACCATGGGTCATCAGCTCCGTGGCCGAAGACAACATCTTGCAAGTCTGGTCTATGGCGGAGCATATTTATGAAGAAACTGGCGCTTCCGGTGAGGATGGCGACGCAAAGATGGACACCACCGTCGATGGCGGCGAAGCGAAAAATGCCACAGCGAAGCCTATAGCTGATGAGGATTTGGAATAACGTATCTACCGCCGTGTACAGAAGATTTGACAACAATTACCGTTGCTGCATGTTCCCGTCTTTTCGAGGTCGTTAGTGATAGTTTAGTTGCGCTAAACGTTACGGCAGCCATTAACTGTACCCATATTTGTTATGTTGTCCCGGTCTCTATTGCGCGCGCCAGCTCCGTCTTCAGGTGCGTAACATATCCGTAAACAGCCTTCTTCGGGACCTCGGCTACTCCCGAAATACTTTTTGCTATAGCCCTAACTGGAACACCCTCTCTAAGTAGCGCAAGCGCGATACCGCGGACGTCCACCTTCTTACCTGCTATTTCATCCAAATGCGAAGCGACAGGGGGCTGTGGCCGAGGGCCGAGTACAAGTGAGAATTCGCCCCGCGGTGGGGTATCGCTGGCCTCGTACCAGGCAACGGCGGCGGTGACGGTGGGGAATCGCCGAAATTCTTCAAAGCGTTTTGTGAGTTCGCGACCGACGCACAGGGCACGCCCCGGACCTTCAGTGTCCGCAAGTGCCTTAAGCGTCACCAAAAGGCGGTGCGGGGCCTCGTACAACACGACTGCGCCCGGAGCGGTCTGCACACGCGCCAGTGCTGCTGTGCGCGCACTGCCCGAACTCGGAAGGAAGCCAACGAATGTGAATGAGTCCAGGGAGAAGCCGGTACAGACGAGCGCGGAGAGCGCGGCGCAAGCTCCAGGAACCGGCACTATGGGGATGTTCGCCGCAATGGCAGCAGAGACAAGGTGGCGACCAGGGTCACTTATGCACGGAGTGCCGGCATCAGAAACCAAAGCGACGGACTTGCGCGAGTAAAGACTTGATATGAGCAGCGGTGTCCGTTCGCGTACGTTGTGCTCGTGGCAGGAGATAAGGTGATTTGCTCTTCTTGGAGATGAGAGAACGTCCTTTAGAAGCAGACCGGTGCGACGGGTGCCTGTGGAACCAGAAACGAGGCGACAAAAAGCGCAGACGCAGTCAGATGTTTGCTGAGGCGGTGGGAGCGAAAGGGAATCTGGAGGGCGATGCAAAGTGGGCATTCGACAAGCAAACGTAGGGCAAAGTTACCTCCGCTGCAATGATGTCCACGGTAGACAGAATGGACACGGCGCGATAGGTAATGTCGGCTTTGTTTCCAATGGGAGTAGACACGAGATAGAGACTTCCCGGCACCGCGGCGGTTGCGTCAATACTCGGATTGTTGTGCAGTGCGGACGCTCGGCACACTCGCATGGATGTTTTGCGAAACACAGTTGAAGGGAGAGCTGGTGAGAGAAAACCAGTGAACCGCCGCATTCTGATGTACGGGAGACTGGGAACCTGGAAGCGGAGAGACCTTGCGCAGCGAAAACGGCGAGACCGATCCTGTATAAAGTGAAACCTGGTCTACTGCGAACACCCGGCTGTATCGCGGAGCATAAGACTGGAGAAAATCTCTAGTGAAGTTACAACTGGACCTTTAACCTCAATTCTCAATCGAGCAGCAAATTGCGATGCATTGGATCTCCACTGCCGGAGATGCTGAAGGATGCGGGAAATCGCACTTATTACTATTTTCGAAAAAGAATATTTATGAAAACAAAAATTTTCGGGAATTTATTTTTTCGCAGTCAATGCTGGCCGAAGTGTGCAACACCTCCTAGGAGGCCTGTCTTCTCCGTCTTCATCCTAATGTACAGTGCATAAGATGCAGAGTCTTTCCGTCCCAGGTTGGCCTCCATTGCTAAGTGTGTCTCAAGTCTTTAATGGAGCGCGATTTGAGCGGTGCACTGGAGCTTAGCGATCCCGAAATTCTTGACGAGTATGTTGCGAAAAAGCCGAAATCCGGTAATTTTGGGGTCGGCAGACAAAACTTGCGCCTAGCAAAGCATCGGTAACGGACGGCGCGAAATCGAGTGACCTGCCATTCCGCTTCCGTTCCCCTTCGCGGGAAATGGAGGGGCAGTTACCCGATTTCGCACCCATCCGGCTATCTTGTCGATGTCAGAGCTTACGTAAGTTATCAATTCTGACGGTTGAAAGGTGGTATAGATAGGGCTTGGGCTGGCTGTATATTAAAACCTGTTCTGTCCCAAGTAGGCTCTATTGTATACCACGCTAATAATCACTATGCTTGATCACGTTTAAAGACTTTTGGATTGCCACATAGGCTAATTTGATGCCCCCATCGGTCTCTCGTAGGAGTTAGTTGGGAATGGCGTGCCCCAGCCAACATGGCCATACTAGAGCTCCGGTCGCTGTCGATTTAAGATGCCAACATCCAATCAGCGCGATGGGAATCGACCAGAACAGCGCACGCCGACTGTGCCAGATCGCGCAAGAATTTGCACAGTTGACGATCCCAAGTGAATTCGACTGTTTGAGGTGCGTTTCATCGTTAGGGCCTGCCGATGCAATGCACCTCAAGCATTGCGCGTGATACCATTGCCCGGGGCAATGACATCACACGCAATGCTTGCGATGGGGGCGCCAACATATGCCGCGGTTTCTTAACGTATCGAATTGACTAGGGCTACCAATTAGGGGAACGGACAGTGCAAGCATGGCCAGAAAAGCCTCGAGGGGGATGGGCGGCCGACACAATCGCTCGATGTGTGCAGAAATCTCCACCCAAAGGGGTGGGTTCACAACAATCCGCACTTCTGGAGGTGCGTATGAGGGACCGAAACGGAGCAGCAGGGTCACTCCCTGCCACCATAATCTCGACCCTTGGCGAGGACGGGGCCCCGACAACACCCGCGGCGCACACCTAGCCTTTCCGACACTTTCAAGCGCCAGGTGGGGCGCATGTGGGAACCGACGACGCCCAGTTCGGTCACAAGCGGGTTAAGCGGAGCACTACGTGGTGCTACCAAACGGGCGGCGGTAATCACAATGCCGATCGCCAGTGTCGGTTGCGCACACAGACCAAGCACTCCCTTGCCACCCCAACATGCCCTACGCGGCCACCTCCGCCGACGAGTAGGCTACTTAGGCCGCAGCCGGTGCGGTGCAAGCGAAGAGCACAGGCTCAGCGCGACCGCCGCCACACGGCCACAGTCACTAAAAGGCGCCCCGCATTGACAGCGTCACGCGAAATTTGTTTTTTTGGCTTTGATTTTGTTGGTCAAGCGCCTGAGCAGGCAGTACTGTGAAAAGCCTTTTCCCCGTACCGCCATTGGACTGGTCTCGGAATAGGTTGATGCCGAGCACGAACATCCAGCCATTGACGTGGTGTTGCAGAGGATCAATAAGACTATCGAGAACGCCGCGAAAGCCACAGCTGACATGGAGGACTCTGGGGTGGGTGTCGGCAGCGGAAACCAGGAGTACTACGGATCAGACGGCGTGGCTGGACTTGTGCATGCTGTCCCATACGACTATGCCGTGAAGAAGGGATGGTCAATGAACGGATTTCGGCCCAAAAGGAACACGGGGAATACGTGTGCAGGACGGAAGAAATCAAGCGCCGCCACGACTAAATCACTCAGGCGGTGCTCAGCGACGAGTTTTTATCAAAAGTCTCTGGCGGAAGGGCTTTCGGACCCGGGCGAAGAGGCCTCCAGCGACGCGGACCATGGCGAAGCAGGTGCACGGAAGACGATTTTCCCGGGCTTGCGTTGCATCCTCGCCCGAGTTCCTGACCCTATCGGCTTTGTTAAGTTCTTCGTCGTGGAGAAATGGATGACAAACAAAGCAGTAATGGGGGCCGAGCCTGCTGACAAGTTGGAAAAGCACTTTGAAAAGTGCAAATCAGAGGAAAATTGGAAAGACCTCAGCCAGACCAGATTGCTGTGTACAAGCTCGACGCGTTGTTACCCGTGGTCCAAATGTGAGACGGAAGGAAAGGAGATACCCTATGGCTCGAATGCCCCGTCGTGCCTGAACAACTAGTCCACGTAATCCATAATCACATCAAGGAGAAATACGACGAAGTGTGAGCAGTGCCGCAGATGCCCGACGTCGTTGCGTCAATTGCGAAGATCGAGGCACTGGCGGTGCAAGCCTGGGGCGTGGCGGATAATCTACTGAACCGGGCCACAGTCCAGGAAGAGGACATGAAGCTTGTTGCGCTTGAGCACTCCCTCCTCAAGGCAGTGGTAATGATAATGGGGGGAAATAACTTGGCTGACCTTTGTACGGCAGCCAAAAGAGAACAGCTTGATACCATTGCCTGCGTGCGCTGTCCGGATCGGAGAAACTGAAGGATTTACTGTATCGCGTGCATCAGGAGCTGTGCCCAGTCACTGCGGCACATCCCAACATTAGCGTTGGAGAGGGTGCAAACTCTGCGAATGATGCAAGGGGACAACTTCTTCCTCGAGCGCTTTGGATTCAAAACATGGAGGCATGGTAATGGAAAACCGAGGAAGATGACCAAGGTAAAAGGGTTGCATAGAGACATGTATGCAATGGAAGCAGAGCGACACGTGTGGTTTCCAATATGGACCATTGACGATCTGAGCAACGTATTGGAGGGTCTATACGCCGCAGTAAGGAGGCTGCTACATCCATCCGTAATGTCAGCAGAGGACCTAATGGCTATGTGGGCCGAGGTGAAGGATGTCTGTGTCACGAGTGGGGGACGCGTGATGATATCGGAACTCGTTGTCCTCGTGCGCATCCGGCTCGAGGAGCATTGCAGTTCTGTACGAAGAAAGGAGGCGGGTACGCCGGAGGATGTACCAAAGCTAGCCGGATTGGGCGCGCAGCGAAGCGCCTTGAGGAAGTAAAGAAAAAGGCGGCGACTGCCACCATTGCTGCAATTGCTGTGCGCAAGGGCGATAGAGGAGAGACATTGACAAGTAAGGCCCGACATTTGACGGAGGCTATCAGCCCTGATGGGAAGAAGATATCCTACAAAAGGGAAAGCGACGGAAGCATCGATATCTCTGCAGGAGCAGTGCGTGGATACGGTAATACCGCCAGCCGCTACGCACAACATAAGCACGGGTTAGAGCCGAGCCGTGGCGAGTCAGAGGAAGACAAGAAGCGTCGTCGCCGCAATAGGCCGTGGCTGAAGTGCAACAAGAAGGGGCACGAGATGAACAATTGTAGGGCAGAAAAATGGTGCCCGATCATGCGCGACTCGCCGAAGGCGTGGCATGGAATTGCGAAGTACGCCCGAGTCACGAGCGATGGTCGTCTACGAGCAAAAGGAGGAAAATACCCCAATGCGCGATTGAAAATTAGGGGCACGCGTAGGGCAAACAGATCTGGCCGCTCATCGGACCGAAAATGCTAGTGAAGATAAACTGTTTTCAACTGTTGATTCATACGAGAAATACTTTACTGGCAGCCGGATGGGCGCTGAGTTGGACATCTCGGTTGCCAATACGAAGTGTTACAGCGAATAAAATCGTGCAATAAGGGAAAGCAAAGCTCGGGAGGAAGAGCAGGTACGTAGCACCGCTGGAGGATACACATCCAGCTTTGTTCACAGTGAAGTGCAACAGACGTGGGAAGTATTGTTTGCATATACGTCGAGTAATATAAACAAACAACAATGAAGATAAGGCTGAAAGTGCATACAACTATGAACTCGCTGAACAAGGCTAGTGTACCGAACACTGCACTGCAAGGACGATGCCGGACATACTGGACATTAGCAAAGACGAATGGACCGCATCAGTGTTCGTCGATAGGAACCTAAAAGCTAGAGTGAGACGTTATCCATCGAAAAGGTACCGGACAGAAGGTGCGTACTTCGTACCCAGGGAAAGTGCATTGGAGCTCATGCGATCGGAGAGGAAATTATCAACGCACGATTACGTCCCGGATACGGTTGCACCTCAAGACCCAAAGGACCCTGCAGTCTCCCTCCAAGAAGAATTTGTGTCACTCGCCGACTGGCGACTCTGTCGTATAACATTGGTCTGCACCGTTCGTTTTATGATCGACCGTGCTGATTCCATAGCAAGCGGGACGGCTTGCAGAATCAGGAGATCGGATTCGAGAATTCCTCTTCGAGCCAACTCGTCCGCAGCATCGTTCTTCGGGAGCCCACGGTGACTAGGTATCCAGATGCATTCTATATCGATTTCGCGAGACATGATGTTCTCGAGAATATTCCAAAGGTTCCGCATCATTTCCCCATACATCCGTGGCTGCCCGTTCAGCGCGTCGATACAGCTTCTGCTGTCTGTAAATGATCGCACCATGCTTCCTCTTGTTATTTCCAGCTGCGGGATTTCCTGGAAAGCGTGAACCGCCGCAAAAAACTTCCACGTCGAAGGAAGATCCAAACTGCTTCGGCAGCAAGCGCCAATTCTGATATGCTTTCGTCGCCTCGTAACATCAAGATTCCAGCGCCCCCGACTTGAGAAGGGATTGTCCGATACATGTCCAGATTGTCCCCGTCCTTGTCGCATATGATGACGTGTTGCTTCGAGGCTGTCGGGTGTGCGCTGTAGGCGTGCTCATCCCCATC
>JADWZK010120932.1_pt1 | contig 14341 bp, 10 predicted proteins | sample 8957641 | NCBI WGS metagenome assembly JADWZK01 (sample SAMN16576796, study PRJNA672827) | algae metagenome | host: rhodolith | place: South Korea: Udo, Jeju | collected 2014-09-18 | reverse complement strand
CCGGCGCGATGCGCAGCGCGCGCATAAATAGCGTCAAGTGCGGGCGCGCGCACTGTGTTGCTGTCGGCAGCGGCGGCGAAGTTTTTGCGTGGGGGCGTAGTAACTCGCATGGGCAACTCGGCAATGGGTGCGTCGGATCGTGCCCTGGCGGACAGGACCCGGAGATCCCTGCTAAAGTTGACGTGCCCGAGGGGAGAAAAATCGTGCAGGCGGATTGTGGGGATCGGCACACAATTTTGTTGGATGATAAGGGTGTCGTTTATGGTGTAGGCGATGATAAGTGGACACAGCTGGGGAGGACTGCTGAGCCGTGGATTGAAGGCCAAGGGGAACCTAAAGGGCTTGTGGAGCCTGCTCATCTTATTACAGATTTACCGGTTTCGGCCGTGGCGTGTGGTGGGCAGCATACCGTTGTGCTTGTTCGCGATGGAACGATATTCAGCTTTGGGTAAGTTGACAAGAGCTCGTCACTCGGAAAACTATTTGCTGATTGAACATGTCCTGACCTTTTTCTCCTGATTTCGTCCTCGTTGTAGTTACAATGCATGGGGTCAGTTAGGACATCACAATTATTCGACGTTCGCGCCTCCTTCTCCGCTCGCAGATGTAACCCTTCGCGCAGGCGCTATTAGCGCAGGAGATAATCACACGTGCGTACTGCAAGAAGATGGTGAACTACGATGTATTGGGGCGAACGAAAGCGGGCAGCTTGGTGTTGGTTCTCTTCAACCAAGCATGCAATGGAAGCATATAAAGAAGGTGGATGACCATGGTAGAAGAAATGCTTTGTATGCATCCGTTGTCGCCCTTGGTGGTGATATCTCCGCTGTCATCGCCGATGATTCTAAACCTCCGTCTACAGCTGTGTAAATTTTTGAGACAACTAAGATGCTGATAAGGAACCTGTGACCTTCTGCGATACTCCCCTAGCCAAATCCATCAGTACCCTCTTTCAACAAGCCAGTTCGTGATCTCCGAGGCAACAACTCTCCAAGAAGAGCAAAGCATGAGATCATGAGGTGCGTTAGGGATTAATACTTCCTCCCCCTTTGCCCCAAAGAAACTTGCAGTGTCTCTCACAGCCACATGATCAACAATATAATCTTCTTCGCCTCCAATCACAAGAGTCTTCCCCGCGAGGCTTCCAGGGTTTACGAGTGGTTTCTGCGATGACTTCACATCAATGGACAGAAAGGACTGATCCCTGAAATACTGCATGTACTCCAAGAGGCGATGATCTCCCTCCATGTCTTCATCAAATTGTGTCCCCTTTTTCGAAAAGAACATTTCTCGACACAAATCCACGTCAGTCGCAGCAGTTTTCCGCACGAATGCCATGGTGAGCCGCCACGTAGCAAGAAGCCCTATCTTCCTCATGATACGCCATGTGAGCCAATTGTGTCCATACGGAGGTTTGGAAGCGAGTAGAACAAGACCAGCAAATTTTCCAGCGGGTGAACGATGAGTCCACTTCTGAGCAACGAGTCCCCCACTTGAATGCCCGACTACGACCGGCGGCGGAATTTTCAGTTCACAAAGAAGTGCATCAAGGTCAGCCAGATGCTCTTCAAGTGTTACCTTTCCTCGCAGGAGACATTCTTCGCCTTCGGCGATAAGAGTTTTTCCAGCACCTCGAAGGGATACGGCATACGAATCAAAACCTAGTTCCGAGAAATACCTCTGAAAGTACTTCCAGCACCAGGCGGCATGAAAGGTTCCGTGAATCAAAATAAGAGGTGCCTTGCGTGAGGGGTATTCCCCGATTTGTTCATTATTGGCCTCACTAGTTCGTGGTATTGATGCAAGCTGTGACAAAACCTCCATTGAGATCCCTGTGGGAAGCTTCACGAGGGTTGTGGATGTATGAACTTTGGCGGTCAAGCCACACCGGTTGCTCATCGACGCACTTTTGGCGGTGCGTACGGTGGGGAAGCAATAGCTTACGAAGGCGTGTGTTCTGCTTTTCGCCGGATATCTGTGCTTCCCACTCATCATTATACAAATGGTGAAAGGATTCACGGCGTGAAAAGATTTTCTCTATCGCGTCGTACAGAGACGTCGGGACCCACGTCGACCTCGAAGAGATGGATTTATGATAAAAAATCTAACCTAGGGACATTGAAGTCGAGATCTTCAAACTATCGGACGTTCTCTAAAGCTCATCAGAATTGTTCATAGGGTACTTGGTAGCCAGGGAACTGCTCTACACTACATTCAACAACTTTAAAAAATGTACAAGATAAGAGAAGTGAGCAGAGGACTGCCTGCATAAAAAAAGTTTAGTACAAGTTATAAGACCATGAATCCACCCGTGAGAGGATTTCTGACATCTTCTCGCAAGGCAGTCCATACCTCTCTGGACTGTGGAACTATACTATCTTCCTCTCCAACGTTCGCCCCTTGTCTACTGACTTGTATAGCAGTCTGCCCGATGAGCGATAACGCTTTAAGAACAGAGCTAGTCACGTCCATATTTCGTTCCCGGCTCATGTCCAGCTTCCTAAGACTCTTGGCGAGGCTATTCGCCAAATTGGACTCCAGCATTTCCCTTAGTACCCTGATCTTCGTGTTAGGAATAATGCAAAGGCTCAAGCTTTTCAGTGCGCCGCCACGAGCTTCATCACGTTCCGACTCAATTGCAGCAGCTCGCGCAAGCGCTTTAACAGTGGGACTGTGTGCATTCGCCGTTTTCGAGAGAAGAGAAAGAATGAGAGCTCTGGCCGAATCCGCGGTTTCTTCCTGCTGAGCCCATACTCCAACCAATGCCGGGTTCGAAGGAACTCCAGCGGCCGTGAGGACACGGTCTGGCAATGGCAACAGCTTCTGCACAACGAAGTCGAGTGCGCTCCCACGAGTAGTTTTGCTTGGTGACGCTACCTGCAAAAATTCGGCAGCAACAATAGGACAAAGCTCAACGAGCTCTGAGAGTTGCGACAGTGCGAAAACGGCAAGACCATTTCCAGAACTTACAGCAGGTTCAGCATCCTTACTTGTGACCATCTCTTCCAAGGATTGTGCCGACTCTGTGACCCTGTCCGACTTGCTGGCAAGCAATCGCGTCAGAGAATCGACAACGCAAACAATGTTAGGCCGTTTCTTAGACTCTATCATCCACTCCTCAATAGAGCGCGTTTCAAGTTCCGGAGAGACCTGTAGAGCATGCTCTGCAGCACCCATTGCACCTGGTCCACCACTAGACGTCCCGCGAGTTCTCGTACACGACGCTAATGCATGGGTGAAGCAATCCAGATTTCGGGAAATCATGCCTGATGCCGACGCGACTAAAGATCGCATAGTCACAGTCTGCCTTCCCCTCGATTGACCTGTATTTAGTAGCAGACGAATATCCGCTTCCATGGCTTCCGTGAGCGTAGTCGCGTCTTCCACAACATGACGCAACACTGTCCTCACCAGAGACCTTATGGTTTTCGTGCTGCTACGCGGTCCTTGGGATTCAATCTGGGGCAAAGCTAGAAGCAGATCTACACCTCCTTCTTCCATGAACTGCATCGCTAGGTTGCTATCAGCGGTCAACGAACAAATGAGCTGCACCAGCGCAAAAATAATATCGCCCACTTCGTACTTGCCTAGAGAGGATAACAACTTGATGCAGCAATGAAGTAACTCCGACAGCGGAAAGGAAACACTTGCTTGCCTTTCACCAACACCTGTTAGAGTTTTCAACTCTTCCAAGGCAGATTCGAGGGCTTTCTTGCGATCATCTTTAGCCTTTGACTTAAGCTTGCTCGTCTGCTCCGCAAAGTCATCGACCTCCCCGTCTACATCCATTTTCGAGTTATCCTCCTTGTCAGATAAGAATACACGCATGATATCATCCATCACAGCTGCTGGTGGCGTTCCGGGTTCTTCCAAAGGCGGAGGAGCATTACTGATATCTTCATCAACTTCCATAGCATTCGCATCTTTGGCGCGGCCAGTATTTGTCGCATGCTCAACAATGCTGTCTCGAGCGTGATATCTCACAAAAGCGTCAAGAACAAGAAGGCACGTGGACATGCAATTCACAGCTTGCATTTGGACCCTCCGGGGGCGAAGAAGAGTGCTGGGCCCCGATTCATTTTGCATCGCCTCTCCAGTTACTGCAGGGTTCAGGTCCAGTATGGCAACGTCGCCAGAGGGGATATTCTCCTTAATCGACAAATGCTGAATAGGTCGCGTAGCTTCTTCATCCACAGTGCTCGTGTTTTCCAGATCCTCCCACGACTCGCTCATTTCAATGAGAGTTCGAAAAGCAAGTTCTGCCGCGCCGCTTGCTTTCAGTGCTTGTCGGGCGCGATTCCCTCCGTAATGCGCCCATACAAATGAGGCACGAATACCAACAATTGAATTAATGCTCTGTCCGGATGACAGCGGGGCCGTCAAAAACTTGCTGAGCTCGGAAGTAATGACCTTCGCGAACTCGAGTCGAACTTCAGAGGACAAGCATTTATCCTTCTGCAATATGGACAGAATCTCTACAGCCACGAACGAGGCATGTGAAGATGACTCATCTTTCACCTCATGCTTGATAGCCGCCTTTGCGACAGGAATAAGAGATTCGAAAAGAATTTTCTTCGACGACTTATACCGGTCTACAGATACAGCTTTTGCTTTGGACAGTCGACGCTGTGTCTCTCCTTTTCTCTTCGCCACTGGTTCTGACTTAATCCACTCAGAATCAACGACAGAATTAATCATTTTGAGAACAAATTCTCGATCAGGCTTCTTGAGGTTCTTAATTTCCGAAATTGTAGCACAGAGGTCATTCATCTCAAGGCCTATGGAACGCTGAAGCAGAGCAGCAGAGTCCGTATCGATTTCAAGAGAGTCATCCGCATCCACCTTCGTCTTTGTCTGCATGCTATCAGAGCTTCGTTTTCGATCATCTTTTTCAACCTCCGTAACACTCTTTGGTTGCTCCGTAGGTGCCGTCACAACAGCTAGTTCTCCGTCTGCCTCATCTGCTGTCGTGGATGGATTTTGCTCTGATTCATTTCGTTCACGATTATCCTCAGAGGCGTTCGCGTTAACATTGTCCCCTTCAGTTTCTTCCATTTCTCTGGTATTCATTTCAGTATCCCCGCTTTCGGCATCCCCAGAGGCAGAAGGCTGGTCATCGACAGCAACATCTCCACTGCTCTCATTCTGCTCATCGTCATCACTGCTACTGTCATCACTGTCATTTCCAGCGTTCGCAGGATCTGGCTCAGGATGGTTTATACACCATTCCGCTGCATACTCAACACCACCAGGAGGGTAGGTTCGCCGAAGACCTTCTATCGCATGGGCTTCAGAAAAGCCCATTTCGGTCAGCTGGCGCACATGTTGCGGATTTGGAGAAGTTGGAGTCGGAGGCCCATCCGTAGATGGTCTTTCCATATCTTCTGAGTCCGGACGATTCTCTGTGGAATCAGGTTCTTGCGGAGAATTGCTAAGTTCGGCAGACGTTCTTAGAATAGAAAGAATTATGGTAACCACGTCCGAAGTCAGTGACTCACCCGGACGACAGGCGGAAAGCAGTTCAGCGGGCTCACGTGTCACATCCAGAAGGAGCCTGATTGCAACCGATTGCGCTGTTCTTTGAATATCCTTCGGTTCCCAGTCCGTTCCAGACGACTCAGGGTCAATGGGCAGAGGAGCTGTCGAGTTTAAAAGACCAGGGCAGTTGGAAAACAAGTGCAGAAGATTACTCACAGCTCCCCACGCATCTGCAGCAATTCGATTCACGACAGCCTGTTTCCGAAAGTGCAGAACAGTATCTGAAATAGAAGTGACTTGCTTCAACAAGCCGGAGAAGTCCACATCGACGGCATCAGGAAGCGGCAAGTCATTACCATCCATATTCAACGGGTTTCCTCCTTTTTCAGGACGAACGCCGTCTTCTTCTACAGCGTCTACCGCTGTCATGACAGCATCAGTATCCGCTTCCCCAGATGAAGCATTAATGTTCCCTGAACGGCTTTTGTTCGCTGATTTGAGGCGTCGGTTTCGCAGCATTTCTCCCAAGATCAGCGTAGTGTACGCGATGGATAACTGATTTGATTTCAAAAAAGATTCGAAGCGTTTCTTGTTTTGGCTGTACGCATGAATGTCAACACCACTATCAGGGTCAAGCTTTAGCCGGGACCCTTCGAGAAGCGCCAGTGGCCGACATGCCCGCTGCAGCGCTTCGGCTCCTCCAGCACTCAAGAAGAACCGCAATATGAGCCCCTGAGTGCTACGATTGGACTCGCAAAAAAGTGTGCTCTGGATCTCAACAACGATTCGGCGAATGTAGTCCCATGCTGCGCTTACTTTTCCGTTACCCATGGTTGCCACATTTCGCGACCACAAAGATTCCGCGGCCTTGAGGTGCAAAGCAAGGAGACTTCCAATAGTAGATGCGAGGGAGCGAGCGCTGCTAGCATAGCGATTCGGGTCGCGATTATGACGACGGGAACTGAAAATTATTCCTCTGCCCAAAGACATATAAAGCTTTTGTGACGCATACACGAAAGTCTCCATCGCCCATCCCAACCCCTTAACCTCCTGTCGCGGAGCCTCTTCTTTCTCAGGAAGAAACTGGAAGCTTTTGCTCGCTGCCGAAAATTCAGAAGATTCAACGTAAGTGATTCCTAATCTCGCTGCAACGACGGGCACTAAATCCAGATACTTCCCGCCCGAAACAGATTTTTAGCGCGGGGTTTGCTGTTGCTGTTACTTGCGCAGTACACAGGTCACCATCAGTGCTAGTGTGGCACTTAAGACCGGTGTACACAACTGCCAGGTGCCACCTCGCAGATCTTTCCACAGCAGCAATTAGTGCCGTTATAGCTGAGCCCCCTGCAGCGTCCCAGGCCCCAGCGAGCGACCCAGGGCCAGCCCTTGAAAGGTTGCTAAGAAGAACCACGTCAACCCGGAGGACACACAACGCGTTTCTGAGATCGGCACGGGCTTTAGCAACTTCTTTTGTACATAGAAGAACCTTACGCTTCGGTTCCTGCACTGACGGGCCAGTATCAACGTTCATCTCAGAGGAGTCTCCCCCATCGGAAAACTCATCGACAGCTCTAGCACTCTGAGACCTTGTTCGCTTCCTACATGAGGATTCCTTCGCAGGATTCGAGTTACCTGTCCTCAGAGTGAGAGTCAACTGCTTTGACTTCTCTTCTTCGGGAAGCCAGGTATTTCCCAGACTGGCTGCAATCCGAAGCACTTTTCCCGCGTCTTCTCTTATTACTTCGAATAATCCTTGAAGCACATGTGTATCATGACGTGAGCTAAAGCTTCTTAGTGAGCTCGCAAGGGATGCAATGGCATGTGCGGGGCTAGGCGACGAGCGAGATGAGGGATGCGAGTCCCGAGTATATGCCTTTGAAGACGCCATCGCGGGGGCAACTCGGCAACTGAAGCATCTGCTGAAGACCTCCTTTTCGAACGATAGCATTCTGATGCTCAGAGCTCCCTTGGGAAAATCCAGCCAGTCTTGCTGCATTATGCGCAACTGCTAATTTCATCCTTTCGAGGAGCACAAAGTCTGAAGGTGTGCCATCTGAGCCGGCCTTGTCGCCTCGGGGTTTTTCTGTTGAGCCAGTATGCAATCCAGTCTTCTTCAATGGACTCGACGAGCCAGAATTGCCACTACCGTCTGAGGCGGAGGAATCTCGCAAACGACTGATATCCAACTGAACAAATGCAGCGGCTCGAGTAAGGAATTGAATGATGGCCTCATTTCCGCTAGGACGCAATGCTTCCACATGCCGCATAAGCTCATCCAGAGCACCACCAATATTCGCCGGAACATCGACTTGAAGAGCTCTACTGTAAAACGGAGTAGCTAAGCGCAGAACATAGGGACGCAACGGGGAAGCACGGACAATGTCATCACGTGCCTTCGGTGCAAGGCAAATTGCTGCGAGCGCGTTGGGAATGCATCTAATTGCCTCTCCATACGGAGGTAACCCCACTGCAACAGATTTCAGAAGCGCCTTCGCAATACCTGCTTTGACGAGCTCTCCAGTAGCCGTCGGTTCGGAGTGAGCAATTGCAGTTGCGACCATAGCTGCCGACGCAAAGAGTCCGCCACCGTAGTGAAATGGACGAGCTAAAAGTTGTCGCAAAGCGCTCGGCAACGTGGTATTCGCAACCAAATCACGTACTTGATTGCCTCCGCTGCCCAGCGCATGCAAGAAGAGTTGGTGGAGAGACCGAAGAAGTGCCCATTTTGAATGTGGCAGAGAGCCTCTGGAGGCAACAGAAGAGCTTGGGGCTTGATGAGCAAGAGCTCGCTCGATGGTCATCGGATGCAATAACAGGTCCTTGTATAATTGTCGGCTTTCCCCACGGGACTGCAACGCAATACGTTCAAGGCGTTCATCTTCATCTTCCTGGCTGGCGTCCGACGCACCAGGTTCCGCATCCAAAGTTTCCGCTGCAATTCGCTCCGCAACAAGCGCAAGTCCGTCATGATCCCGAAACGCCTGACTTCCTGTCGAGGAATGGGTGATCTCTATAATGCCCTGCATCGCTCGAATGCCCTGGGCAACGGCACGTGCATGGGACGGATTTCGATCTCGCAGGAGAGGAACCACAATTCCAAGAGTACCCGAGGAGACCAAATTAGCAGCCCCAGATGAACCTCCTGTCATCGCAATGCTATGCACAAGTCCAAGCAGAGCCTCTGCCATTTGAACACTTTGAATGACAGCAGTTTTCGCAGTTCTCTCTCGTGGTACATCACCGACTGCATCTAGAGCCATTGCAGATGAAGCAGGAGTACTGGCGACCGAGTCTGTCTCCATCTTCTCGCCATCTTCCGTCGTCGCATCTTCCACATGTAGCACACTGTCCGACGTAGCTAAATCCTCTTTGACAATAGCGCCTCTCTCCGGTGAAGGGCCCAACATTGCCGAAATTTCTGAACGGAGCAAGGAGGAGAATATGCCATGATGCGACCCAACGCCAGCGGCAGAATTGATTTGGGACAGTCTACCTCGCTCCGACGACATTGCTGTTAGGCAACGCACGGCCAAAATGCGCAGCGACTTTGGTACGTCTTGCAAGCCTTCTGTTGCGTCCGCCTTTGCTAAGGTGACGATATCCGGAATAAGCTCCTGTTCTTTCTGCAACAACTCCGTCAAGGGCCGTGGCGGGGGCTGCAATTGAGACAAAGTCGTCAGAGCTAATAGCTGCTGACATGTCACGCCTAGGCGCGCGGGTCTCCCATTTCCAAACGCCTTTGCACGACGATACGCTGAAAGCAGAGTAAACGCTTTACTGCGCGGAATCTTATAACGCGCGATGAAATCAGTAACGAGCCATTTTTCATCCCCCGGCAGTTCGCGGACGTCGGGGACATGGACGCAAGTTACGTCGCCAACCACCGACAATGTAGCATACGGGTCGTTAGGAGAGGTGGAACTCTTCTGAGGGCTCTCAGAATTTCCGGGACTTCCAACGCTCTGCATTGGGACATCGCCCTCTTTTTCCGGCGGTCTGGATTTGCTATTCTGCTTGAACTCGATACGGAAACTGTGGCCATCGGCGGGAAGAGAGTCCAATTTGAGAGAACTGCAGCAGTCAACCAGCCCAAGACCTTTCTCTCGTCCACCCCATCCTTGAGCAAGATCGCGAAGACGATCCGTAAGTCCGATTGGCAAGGGAGCCCTGGTGGGTCGAAGTTTGGGTGAACGCTGCAGCAACGTGTTGAGAATTTCCAGAGATAGCAACGCAATCCCGGTGTTTGAGTCACCCAACAGTGCACTAATGTGGTCCAAAGAACAATAGACGCTTTTGGTGTCGTACGAAGCGTTCTTCACAAGACGGTAAGTAGCCTTCAGGATAAGAAAAATAAGGCCTGAGTCCACGGGTCCAGAGAAAGAACGAGTTACGGCTGCCTCATCGGCTTTGGAGCCACCGGATGACTGCGCACCCTGTCTGTCCGACATACGAGAGCGAAGAAGAGACTCCAATCTAGGGATCAACCCAGCCGGGGCCCTTGGTTCTGAAATGCGCATTGTTCGCCCTCCAGCTGAAACATTAGTGGCATTAATGAGGGAAACAGTTCTTCCACCAACCTGGGCAGTTGTCACTCCAGGGGTGTCAGCCGACGTGATAGGGGAAGCAGCTTTCGGAATGGACGGGAGAATGTCATGCTGGTTCACATAAATGTCCAGGACGTCGTCAAACTTGTTAAGTACTTCATACCAAGTGGCAAGACTGCGCTCCTCCGGCCTTTCAAAATGATGGGGGGCATGAAAGTTCTCAAGGCATGAGGTGAGTTTGGCCGCTGTGCCAGCTCGGGTAATTTTCTGGATCAACGGTACAAGATATGCCGGCTGCCCAGAGAAAACAAGATAGAGGAATCAAGAGCTAATGTCAATATCAGACAAGACGCAAATTGGAAACAGCAAGAAAAGTCGACGACTTTCAAGTTATCGCAGCAAAATACTACAGATCTTCCAAAGAAAAAATGGCTCCACGCAGGCAAGGGAGGATGAAACTTACCGTGGGCACCGGCTTCTTCGGTTTGAACCGAGTCATGCTGCAAAGGTCTTCAGAAAGGTCGGACCTGAGAAGCTAATCTGTGCAAGAGACCGCGTTCTGTGACATCTCCGATGATGTTTCGGAGGGTTTTGGGTTCGACGCGTGCTGGGCTCTGCGGACCCCGACAGTCATCAGGCTGCGTTGTTTACACAAATCCGGGGATTTCGGCCTTACAGTGCTCAATCCCCCTGGAAGGTGTTGGAGGCAAAGTCATACTTGCAGAAATTGGAATAAATTTGGTGGGCTTTCTACTCATATCATAAGCATAGAATTTCATAAATAATTGTTGCAATTTCGCCACAGACTAGCTTGTTTCAAGCATCTCTCGCCTCTAGAGGATCACAAAGGGGTGCTCGCATTTCAATTACGTTCACAACCAATGCAAAACAATAGTTTGACATTGAATTCCGGAAATTGAGCCCAAAATTCTGCGATTTAGAAACGCAGATCTTGAAGTGCGTGGAAGCCGTGCACCTGGAAACTGATGCTGAGCTGGATGAATTCTTTAAACTAAATACCAATAGAAGCGAAAAAGATTTCCGCGCAGCACTTCTTCAAGTACCACAGAAGTTTTCGCGGGCCCATTGGCACATAAGACGCAAAATGTCTCATCTGCCAAGTACCCTGAAACGGAATCGTACTCTCTCTCCTTGGCCGCAACAACTACCTGGCGCGCGATTTTCAATACCATGCCAATCGTCGAAACGTGCTATCAACGCTCTTAAGACACCTGGTCTTCCTATCACAGGGGTGCCAAACATAAGAATAAACAAAATTGGACCTGGAGGTAACGCTTTATTGTTTCGCAAGTACTTCGCGATGCTTTTGGCAATGGTCCAGACTGCAGTACTTGTACGAAAGCCTTTCAAAAGGCACCACTCCTTCCAGCGACTTCTTGCAGACAGCGCACCGATTTCCCAGTAGCCGCGCCTCTGCAGCCGCGGCTCGCAATTCACGTGCGCGCACGGCTGGTGATTTCGCCGCTTCTGCCGCCAAAAACGCCTTCTCCTTCTTCTTTTCCTTCTCTCGTCGACGCTTCTCTTTCTCCTTTTCCGCAGTTGCCGCCAAGTTCGCGTCTGTCAAAGGCCCTGGAATCCCAGCTGCTGCGTAGTCGTGCAAATCCGGGTGCTTCCCCCAAAATGTTCTGAGGAACGTTCTCACCCTTTTAGCCTTTGTAACCATGTAGGGCGAACCTCCAACTTGCAACGGAACCTTTTCCAGCATAAGCCATTCCAGTACATCCAGTGCGCCACAGGCTGCCGCAAGTCCCACGACCCCGTAGCCTTGGGCCAGGTTCTGTAACTTGTCATGGTCCTGGAAGTACTCGGGTCCAAACTCCACCGTTCTCAGCTCAGGATTCATGCTCAGTCTCAGCTGCACTTCGGCAAGCTTGTTATCCGCCACGTCTCGTATGAGGTTCACGTAATCGCTCTTGAGCTGAACAACGGACTCCGGTTCTTCAACCTCAGTCTGCTCGACCTTTTTCGGCTCCCTCTTCTTCAAGTGCGAAGTACCTTTCTCCGCAGGCACCTTTGGGCGCAACACCGGTTTCACGGCTGCCGCCGCTGGCTTTGGCGGTTTAGAGGAGGAAACCTCTTCATCTTTTGGATCCATTACCTCAATTAGAGACCGTGGAGAAACAATGGCAGTTGACAGCTGCTCATACACACGAGTGACTTCTTTTAACGTTGCTCTGCGCGTCGGAAATGGTACTGTACGACAAAGGCCATTGTCGTATGCCTCCGAGAGAGGGCTTCCTTCCCAGCCAACAAGTAGATCCTGGTGAAATACATGCAAGAAATCCAGATACGTTAGAATACTGTTCAAGCACCAAATAAAACTCAAAACAAAGACGGAATAAACGCAATCGTACCTTTTTGTCGCGCTTACTCGAGCGAATGAATACACACTGCACGTTTAACAGCTCCTCTTCCCAACTTATGAGCAACTGATGCACTTCTTGTCTGAGAGCTTGCTCCCCATAGCGCCGCAAATTAGATCCGGCAGACTTAATCCTGCTTCCTCCACTGCCCGCATCAGCAATTGCCTGGCTTCCTCCCTGCTTTCGACGCGTGGTGTATCTGTGGAAGGACTTGTGCTTGAGCATTTTCCCATCTGAGTCCCATATGGCAGCTGAAAAATGTCCGCCTCCAGTCATAATAACAGCCCACGACCCACGGCGGGCGAAAGAACGCAACGACGTTTCGTCAGGCAACGCTACCTTGTAGACAATGATGTAGCCTTCCGCCACGCTGGGATCTTTAAACTGCAATTTCACAGATGACTGAGCAGTGGAATTCCCCTTTCGCGTCCCAGCAGAGCTTTCCTCAGGGTCTGAGTCTTCCACTTCGCTACCGGAGAGTGAACCGTCAGACAAACAGGCCACAGCATTTTCGAACTCCGCTTCATTGAGCGGCGGTTTCCGTTTAAGCTTTCGCCGGAGGTTCAGCTTGTGGTGATCAGACTGGACATGAAGCCGCAGTTCAATATGGGACGCGAACGAAAAGGTTGCAAGTATTGCACGTGTCATGGTTTGCAATGACCAGGGAAGAAATGTCAGGGACTTCAGTTTCAGGTTTCGGCTCCTCGTCCTCGTCGCGCAATATTGCGGTCACATTGTCCCCTGTTGCGCTCGGCGAATTGGACCAGAATTCAGCGGGGAAGTCATAAAGCCGCCGTTTTCGGATTTTTTGCATCGCCACAGGCTGTTTTGTCGGTGCTTCGTCTGGGGCTCCTAATGTGGTTGCCATTGAAAATAGGTCACGATAGCAGCAAAACTGAGACGGAAAGCGTGGGAATGTTTCAGAAAAGTATATGCGGGGCTTCGTATATGTGCTGCTCGTCTTCTTTCCCACGCTGAAGCCAGGAGATAAAGCTCTTTTATAAGGGCGAAAACCTGCACTTCCCAAAGTTACGTGCTGAATGTCGACGATGACAACGCTGTCATCCGTGGTCAACCTGAGCAAAATTGCATTTACGATTCATTTAGAGCTCAATGAGATGTTGCACGTATGATAAACTTTGGTCTTTTTTAGTAAAATTCACAATATAGTAGTGTTTAGATCCAATCCAAATTGGATCAGAGTTTTTCTAATCTTTAGCGACAATCGTTATGTAAGCAGGACAATGCCCTGCTGGACGTTGATGATGTACTCTTCTATCGCGGTAAATTTTCTGCACATTATACTGTAGTACACGGGTGGAGCCAGGAACGGCCAGGCGCACCGCCCGTGCGCCGCTGTTGTCCACAGGGAGAAACAAGCTTTGCATTCCTGCCACATCACCACTCAGTGTCGCTCGCCATAGCGATCCATTGCGTCCACCGACCTCCGTCAACAGACGGAGCGACAGCTCAGCCTTCCCACATCCTCCCACCGGTCCCCGTTTGTAATTCCCTGCGATGGCGAATGCCTGGCCTGCGAGCCTAAAACCTCTCGGGAAGTATCTCGCTCGTGGGCGCGAATGCAAGGAGGCGAACCCGATAGTCTCCTACTACTGCAATTTTTACTCCGCGAAGGAAGGCATCCGACGGGTATCAGGGACCGGCGACGCGTTGGGGGATCAGTTTGTTAAAGCACTTCTCGAGAAATGCGAAACCGAGAAGCAGATCATCGGTTCCGACGACGGGACGCACCAGCGAATCGTTGAGGACTACGCGCTGGCGCGCTTCAAAGAGGCAGATGACGAGGACGTCTACGGTCCGGTAACCCAAGCCACTGCACGCAAGTACTTCGGTGCCATGTGCTACCTGGAAGTGTGCAGCGTATTCGGTAAAATGAGCGATGACATGGAATCCAAAAAGGAATTCGCAAAACAC
>JADWZK010082011.1_pt1 | contig 14368 bp, 6 predicted proteins | sample 8957641 | NCBI WGS metagenome assembly JADWZK01 (sample SAMN16576796, study PRJNA672827) | algae metagenome | host: rhodolith | place: South Korea: Udo, Jeju | collected 2014-09-18 | reverse complement strand
CAAAGTGCTTGGGCTTTCGAATCTCTTCAGATTCCTGCTTCGCAAGAATCTTGAGCGTTTCCACCCCCACTTTCGTCGCTGTCATTTTCACAGATGCAAGCTTCCGTGATTCGGAGCACATGACAATTACAGATCCCGATATACTCAAGGTTAAACGAAGTACATTGCCGTTACCCTTCAGCCTCGCAATTTCTAGCAATTCGCAAATGAACGGCAACGTATCTTCAGGCACGCTGACATCTGAAGTCGACTCTCGGGAAGGCCGCTCCGCAGATTTGCTGATGGCAGCGTCAAGCACACTCATCAGCGTTTCTTGATCCGCTGAGAAATCCGCGTCTTTAGCTGTCAATATCTCGCTGAGCGGCGGCCCCAGCGCCACAAACGCCTGACTGAACAAGCCAGCCTCCACAAGACGTTTGATGACAAGATATGCCCAAGTAAATTTCTCAAATTCTTCCGGACCGTCAGCGTCATTCGACATTCGCACCTGCGTCAAGATAGACTGCGCCAGAGAGCGCCCGTGCCCATCCGAACTGCCCCAAATTTTGACGATATCCGTAATCCGCTCCGGAAGTACGGCGACACAGTTGTGTACGAGCGCGGCGGCAGCGGATGCGGCGGCGCGGTTGTCACATTCCAATAGCTTGTTGAAAAGAATTGGGAACGCCTCGTTCCACACCTTGGACGCATTTTCCGCATTACACGTGACAAAGTTACAGAGAAACTCGACCGCGAAGCCGAAGAAGGGCATGCGCAAACGGGTGTGGTCGTCGCCTCCGATGGGCCCCTCGACGCGACGCATTGCAGCCGGCACCTGTGCGTCACCGTTCATGTCCGCGTCGAAAACCTCCAGTCTGTGCTTGATACAGTCGAGGACACGAAGGTGGGCCTCGGCCTCTGCGGCGCGCTTCTGGTTATCCGGGGATCGAGCGCAAAGGTTGCGCAAAAGCCTGACTGCGACTGCGCCGATGTCGTTGAAGAAAATGAGCGGATCATTGAGCAGTGCGGTGATATTCTTCATAGCATGGGGTGCACCACCGAGGGCCTTGCGGCCCTCTTCAGTTCGAGACGCGGGGAGCAAGGCCAGCAAAGTCTCCTCGTGGTGCCGGGTGCCTGGGTTTTCCGCTGCCCATGACCTCGAGCAAACGTGCGTGAGGGCGTCCTCAAAGGTAAGCTTTTCGAGCGGAGGCATAGCGCCGCAATGTGAGCGTGTCGCGGGAGGCAGAGGAAAGGGCGTGGGCGGAAAGGGATCGTTGACCGGCCCCACGGTGCTTCGAAAAAAATGGGACATAAGATCAGCGAAATCGGATGAAATTTCTAATTTTTTGAAAAAAAGGCGGGCCCAATTAGAAGGGACAAAGGTGGGTCATCATGCCCGTTTTTCATCGGCTGCGAAGTTCAAGAACGGAACCGCCGTCGGATGACTACCTGCATCTGATTTTTTTCCCCTTCGTGCGCTTCCTCAAGCACTACGCAAGATTGCTGCAGTTATGCAATAGGCTGCTCATCTGGACTCGAATGCAAGCGTAGAACTGAGGCTGTCTGAGTATGGCAACTGAGCCGTTGGATGCTGGCCGCGTTGGAGCATTGCTGCGAAAATTGACAGAGAGGTATGTTGGACCTGAAGCAACGGGCAAAACGTTTAGATCTGCCATCCTTCTCCTGGATTCTGCGATTACGACGGCACCTTCTCTGAAAGGCGTTGATTCTCTGGTCCAAGCATTGCTCACTCGTTTGGTAAGGGATGGTCGACAAAATGACGCGATGAGCTGTGCGAAGATTGCTGCATCTTTAAAAGTTTCAGAAGGCGTCTCAAGCACATCACTATGGTCCGTCTTATATTTATTGTCGGCATTGAAAGGAACAAGTGCCGACGAAACATCGAAAGGAGGTCTTCCCGTTGGCCGAATTCAGACTGCGTCTGGAAGGGAAGCGTTGACCTCACGGTCCCCAATTATTCGGAGCGCTGTCCCTCCAACCTTAACGCAATCACCATTTCTTCCCGGGCAAGCAGTAGATGACACCAACCATGCCCGCAGTGCTGCGGAAGTGGGTGCTGACGGGGCAGCAAAGCTCAATCTCAACACTGGAGGCCCTGTGGAGTCGGTGTCACATAGCGTTGCGTTTGAGAATACACTCCTCCAGGACTTGCTACTGATCATTCAAGGTGCAGATGGTCGCAATATTAAATTTTCTGGGAAGGACTTGGACGAGAACGTCGAGTTTTCCAAGTCAATCGAAACGAAGCTTTCGCAACCAATGAAGGACATTACGAAAGCAATTTCAGAGATGGGATTTCTTTTCAGAATGATTCGACGACGCTTGAGCGAGGTGGGCGAAGAGAAGAATGGGTTAGTTCTCGTCAACTTTTCGCATGCCGTTGATCGGGAGCTCGATGCCTACTATAAGAGCATCGTTTCTCTTCGGAATTCCGCCGAAATTGTCGATGGTTCATCCACCAATCCTCAAATTGTGAAACTCACCCTCCGACGCCTGTACGTTTGGGCTGAAAGTGAAAAAGAGAAACTGCGATGTCTTGCCCGGATTTGCGATGAAGTTAAAACACTGCGCGGAGGACAAGTGCTGGCTCATATTCGCACATACCGGGCTTCCTACTTGACGCCCGAGATACAAACCATGCTTGCGCACATTTTCTCAAGATCTGCCGCGCCCCTGAATCGGATGCTGCAGCGATGGTTGACTGAGGGCGTCATCGACGATCCTCATGGAGAATTCTTTATTATGGTCGACCCGAAAGTTGCAGCTTCCGCCGCTGCTGCCGCTGCAGTAACACTTGAAGGAGGCAACACGTTCGACACCTTGATCGGAGGCCCGAACGCGGCGTCGGGTGCGAGCAATCGTATCTGGTGGGGGCTGTTCAAAGTCAGATCCAGTATGCTCCCGTCAAATAAGAATCGCAAACTTGCCGAAAAAGCCCTTGTTGCTGGAAAATCAATCGCGTTCTTGCGCCGCTGCTGTGGCGATTCTGCGTGGGTTGACAGCGTACACACGCCTTCAATAAGTGCGCTTCTACCCAAAAGCGTATCTGTTTGCGAAGACAAGGACATGCTTGGATTCGTGGGTCTGGGCAAACTGGTGGAGAAGGCTGACAGCTCAGCTAGTAATCGTCTTATGTCATTATTCTTTGACAAATTTGATCTGAGTCACCACTTCGCAGCGATCAAGAGGTATCTACTTCTCTCGCAAGGTGATTTCACTCAATCTCTAATTGATTCATTGTCGAAAATGTTAGATGGAGACGGAGAAGTCCTTCTTAACAGTGTGACTGGCATCGTAGACACTGCGCTGAGGAGCGCATCTAGCTTCAATGAAGAAACTGATCAAGATATTCTCGAGCGCCTGAATGTGAAAATTCTGGCGAAAACGGAGGAGAAGAAAATCGGATGGGACGTGTTTTCATTAACTTACCGAGTTGAAGATGCTCCCTTGAACACAGTGTTCTCCGCCAAGGTCATGGACGCGTACTTACTAATTTTTAGATTTCTTTGGCGCCTGAAACGCATGGACCACTTACTCAGTGAATCGTACGTGAGCCTCTGCACTCATAAGTACTTGCACGATGAGGACGATTCCAGTTCCGAAACCATTCTTCGACTGGGAAGTTCGCTTCGAAAGGCACACTATATTCGAATGAAGATGACACATTTGATTCAGAATATTCAATATTATTGCACATTCGAAGTGCTGGAGGGCAGCTGGACGATTCTCGAGCGGGATATGGCCAACTCGAAAAATTTGAGCGCGCTTATTGAGTCGCATGCTCAATACCTAGTTGCAATCAAGGAACGAACTCTGCTTTCGGAGCGTAGTAAGGGCGTACTTAAAGCGCTCAATGAAACGCTGGATACAATCCCAGTTTTTCATGAAGAGATGCAGCGGCTTTCGGCAGAACTTGCAGTGTACAGCAGACGTGGGAGCTCTTCACCGGGCAGGAGGCAGCATTCCTCAAGGCTCGGTGATACGGACGACGCGCCGAATACGGCAGCAAAATTGTCGGTACACGATGCGCTTGAAGCAGTCGAGAAACAGTTTGATGTTAATTTCGCCGTGTTCCTAGACGTTTTGCGGACGCACTCAAGTGTTGTTGATAGCTGCCTGTTTCTGGCGTTCCGTCTGGACTTCAACGGATATTTCGGGAATAGACGGGCTAGCATAGGAAACGGAAGACTGTCTTGAGTTGCACAACCTTTTAAATAATACATTTACCGTCCCTGTCATTTTCGTATCCCAATAATATTACGAATAAACTTCAATGACTTCTTGACGCAGTGTACAGTAGAGATGCACATGTGGAGAATTTCCAATATCTGAGGAGTGGGCGATTTCAGGATTTAAGCGAAGAGGGACGAAAGTTTAGGTAGAATACTGTACTGGTGAAAGCAAACCCGCGGTGTTCAAAATGCAGCAAAATTGTCACCAAAAATCGATTCCTAGAGTACCCGGCTGCAATTCTCCCAGACGACTTCTTCAGTTGATGTGTCAACTGTTTCAACACGTCCATGCCAAACCACTCTGTGTTGCGTCAGCTTTCCCTCGTTGTAAAAGCAGACTTCTGAAAGGCCACTTTGATCTCCATGATTCTAAAGGACCAACACGGAAGTTTTCTCGAGGGCAATTCTGGTGAAGATTCTGTCTCGGATCAATTTTCAAAATTGATCGAGCGCTCAAAGTAGGTCCTTTCAAAAATGAGAGTACCGTATGACAACGATGAAAAAGCAGCCATCCAACGCAGAATTGATCATGCTTACAGTTGAGTCGTAAGAACTCAAGTTGTCGACTCGTGAATTGGTCAGCCCACCCGCGCTTCTTTGTAGACTGCGGCTCACTGCAATCTGCATTTCGTTCACAGCTTTCAAGTGACATTCGCATTTGCAAGATCCACTATCCCGTCCTAACTTGCAGCAGACCTGTCACTGGCATTGAATCGGCTTCAGTTAGGCTGATTTGACTGAGGAACCGATTGTCCCTTGTGGTAGCCCGTGTTACTTCCATAATGAGGGAAACCCGTTTTTATGAGTACCAGTCCGATTTGGTCGTTGAAGCCGCCCAGGTGTACGAAGTAGCTTCTCTGAAGCACTGGCATGCGAGCACCTCCTACAATGCCCCGTACTCAGGACCTCCCGTTCGAGGAGGAGGCTTAGCAGGATCTATTATCGCATGGCGGATCGATTCTGGCTCTGCTATCATCTTGGAAAGTTTGTTGGATCACATTGTACTAAGAATTACTTTTCCAAGCTCGCTTTCCTGCTTACCCGTTATCAAAACAAAACGTGCACCTGAGGAGGTTCTTATCCTCGCGTCCTTCGCTACCGATTCTGGATGCGAACTTGTGTTGCTGGTTTGCAATTTTCCTGATGCAAATGTTTCATCTGAGAACGTGAGCGTTCAGAAAACTCAACTGGCAGTTGATGAGGATCTAATTTCGGTCTTGCATGCGTCTCCAACGAACGATGATTTGTTTTTCGGTTTGGCGTCTGGGCAGTGCGGACTAATTTCGCAAACTCATGGATATCAAGCATCATTGGAGCTGACGCGATTCGATACACCGGATTTCAGCGGGGGCGCGGATGAATCAGAGACGGGCTCTGTTTCAACAGAATTCTCACGTCATTCGGCAAATTCTGTGGCGTCAAAGGGGTTTATTAGTCGACTATTGACTACTCCGCGCATGCTCATGCCAAGCCCGGCTTCCCAAAGTAATACGCAGACGTCTATGTTCAACACACCGAGACATCGAGGCAGTCTGCCGTTCACCACTCCACGCAGTTCCCGAAATATGCGAGATTCACCACCTTCGGCTGCGGACGGAATTGAAGCATTGCATACCATGGACTTGGATGTGCCATGTTTAGTTGCACTGCATTCCTTGGGCAGAATTGTGGTGTACGCGAAATACGGGGACTACTATCAGTTCGGTGGTGAAGGAAAGCTACCCTTGACACTCGCAAAAGACCGTTGTCGCCAATTTCTTCTCAATGAGTCTCAAGATAGGATTATTGCTGTTCTTACTGTGGATGAAGATCCGCAAGCTAATTCAGTCCGTGTCCTCTCCATCTCTCTGAAGCAGCAAATAACCAAAGCGGTCATTGTGTCATTCAGGTCACTCGTGAAGCGACAAGGTCCCATCGATCGTATCGTCGGAGCAGTGTTATTGGGCGGAAGTATTATCGTTGGTACTGAATCCGGAGCTCTTTCAGGACCTTTGAACAGCAACGATCTCGAGGAGAACGGTATTGGACTTCCTATGGGAAATACATGGACTGCGATTGACGATGTTGAAAGGCCCGGTGGACTTGGCCACCATGTCAATGCTGTTATTGAAGACCCGCGGGAGCGTCTGCTTGCTGCCCATCGATTTTCACCAGAGGTGTTAGTCAAGGCCGTGAGGTTGCTCGATTTACCTAATTATTCTAGACCGACGGTCGAAAAGCGTATTCGATCAATGACTTTTGGGGAAAATGAAGAAGTGAATTGCGAAAGAGCAGTAGGTCGAGCAGAGAGGCTAACTGTCGATATCGATATGCCGCTGCACGGACTCCAAATGGTGCCAAGTGTTGGTGTTGTCGCGGCCAGGAAACGGGGATTATTCGTTTTGCGAAAACTCTATACTGTGGAAGCACAAGCTCTGAGGCGCAGCAATTCAGTATGCGATGAATCTGAAGTGCTTTCGGGCCCAGTGGCTTGGTTTGCAGCTTCACAGGCAGCTATTCAAGTTCTCTGTGCTAATTTGTCGGTGTTACAGAGGAGCCACCCATCGTACAAAAACTTAGTGTTCATGATTCGCCAAGGTCTGCGGTTTTCCGAAGTGCAGAAAAATGCAGCACTGACAGATTGCATTGTGGCAGAAAAGGCCCGGCAGTCGCAGTTGAACATCGACAATCGCAACGACGGGACAGGTTCTGAGTTTTCTAAAGCTGTTGAGCTCATACGTCTCACTCTTGAACCAGGTGGCAAATCACTGAGATTCTTAAGCGGAGCGAAGGAAATGAACGCCCTGAGACTCGCCGCAGAAATTGCCGCGGACTATGTTCCTATGTCGAGCTGCTTCGCAGCTGGATTATCTTGGTTGGCGCGGTACAGTACTCAGGAGAATGTCATTAAGGGCATTAGCGACGAAACAGTGGCAGTGGAAGATGTCTACCTAGATGATTCGGATCCTGCTGTGTTGGACGTACCAATGGGACATTCCGACACCTTACTCAAGCGGGCATATGCAAATCTAGTAGCAGCAGCGAAGTTCGCGGGTTCGCACAAATGTCGAACAGGTGATGAAGATACCGATTGTGTCTTGGATCTTGCCAAGCTGTCGAAAACTTCTTCACTTGATGACCAAAACATCCAGATGACACTTGAAAATGATGCAGATTCTCCGTTGGCCGGCATAGATCAAGAAACTGTTCTTGAACATCTGGGGTACTGGCTTCTTGAACGGTCCGTACGGCTCTTAGAAGTTAGCGGAGCTCCAAACAGCGCTGCATGTGCTGCTATGGAGGCAATGTGCTTGGCTCCAGACCGCGGTCATTATGAAACTATGCGTGCCGCCGCTTTTGGTCGGTTCTTGGATGCGGAAGCCCTCGATAATGCGTTGTTTTGTCAACTTCAGCCTCCTTTTGATATGAAAGGGAATATTATGTGCAGCAAGGATGACGCAGGTGCTTTACGAGATGCCATGGGCTTATTTGTCAATGCCGTAGCTGATAAGGACAAGTTGGAGTGGCTCGTGAACGCTAATTTGCCCGAGCCTTTGAAGACGTTGTCCGCGATGACTTTGGAGAGACGTGCCCGTGCAGCCGAACCTCTAAACATTGATTCGGAACTTGGAGCTTTAGCCTGGTCCTTAGAAGAAGGACAAGCTCCATCAGTGCGAAGGCTTTCTGACTATGAGTATTTATATGCGTGGTACGTGGCAAACGATAACTTTGCGGATGCAGCATCTTGTGCGCTTGAATGGGCTGAGCGACTATCCACAGAAGGCTTGGCCATAGTCGTATCGGCTACAGTCGGAAAAGTGGGACCTGCGGCGAATGACGCAAGACTGCGATTACTGCTTTCCTGGGCGAGGACGAAGGTCCGAGCGTTTTCTTTTGCGCTTTCTGCTGTTCAGCTTTTGAAACCGAATCTGCAATATTTCGTTCGTTCGAAATTTTCGGTTTTGGCACAGGAGTCAGCGTCTAGCCCTGGAGTTGTAACCACAGATTGGGTGTCCAGAAGGCAGCTCCTTGCCTTTGCGCAAAGCTTATGCATCACGCGAATGATATCCGGAAGCAAAGACGAAAATGAAGGTGGCGGTACTGTATCGTATTTATTGGCGCATGGAGCGCCGTACCTTCAAGAGACATCTCAGAGCGTCACTTGGGTGCTTTCTACTCTTGCGGCAATTCCAACTCCGGAGAACATTCAGGTGTGTGCAGAACTGGCAGCAGCTTGGGTGAAAGAACACGGTCCTCAGCAGCTGGTATCTGTTGTTGAGGGTGCCGCACATGTGGCGGCAGATTCTGGAGCGAAGTCGTTTAATTATGCACAGTTGCACAGTTTGCTGTCTGAAGTCCGCATGATGGGGGTGGCTGCTGGGTGCCATCGAAACTGGTCGCTCATTGGATTGAAGAGTGCCCTTGGTGCTTCACCCGGGGCCTCTTTGGTTCCGCAATGGCTTGCTGATCAGGCCGCGTGGGGCGTGAATTGCTCCGACAAGAAATGTGCTGAATATAATGAGCCTAAAGATGTGCTAAGCAACGGTGATGTTGGCGCTGTCGTTCGCGCATTCCTAATGTTCAACCAGCCCGTTAACGCGGCGAAGGTTCTCCTGACTGAGTTTCGTCGTGCCCGGAACAAAATGGAGAAGAGTGGCGTGGTTAGCCTGTTATTTGTTACAAACGACAGGCAATGCCCTATTCCGCTATCGATGCCACATTGAAAGTATTGGCTCGCTGCAGGGTGATGACGAAACTGCACGCAGATATCGAGAACGTTTAGAGGAGGAAACGAAGACTTATTCGTCACAGGCGCAGAATGAATTCCTTGCGAGCTCTAATGAGGTGAATTCTGGAAGTGTCTCTGTCATGTAGAGACAGCTTTTAATACAGTGCCAAAGTCGTTCTTACTCTACTTTGTTACTTCAGGTAGAACTTTAAACTATAACTGGGACTCACGTGAAATCTGAAGTTATTCCCCAACATACGGACCACGTAGAAGCATGAGAATAATTCTCCACGAAGCTATTCATTAGGGCCAATACAGACGAAGCCGAGAGGTTCCAAAATTCTCCGCCTTGATTCGAAAATAAAAGATGCCAGAACTGCTACTGATCACGCCGCTTCTTCAGTCAATGGCACCTTCGCTTCTTTCTTCGCCGCGATTCGCTTAGCCCGCTCTTCAAGACGCAAGTCTCGCGCTGCCTGAGTTTTCTCCAATTCCATCTTCTGCTTCTCCTTAAATCTGAAGACGATTCGTAACCAATACAGAGGACAAGTAGACATATGTGAGCTACTCACAATATTGTTAAAAATCCGCTGGGGACAAAACAATGCGAGAAAACGTACTCTGGAACTAGGCTGCCAATGTACGCCCCAATTGCAAAATACGCCACGTGCTCCCATGGCCCTATTTCGCGGAAGTCCGAACTCGCTTCTAGGTTAGATGGGGAAGAACGCGGAAAAAAATGAGCATATCGCCAGTACTTACTTCGAAGCATAGGAAGCTTTCGAATCACATTCGAATAGCATGCAAGCCCTGCTCCTAGCGTCCCAAAAAAAGATCGCCGTGCTCATGTCGTGGATTGCTCCTCAAGAGCGCCGCGGAACACAGTCGGTGGCTTGGAAGTCTACGACAAAGAGTCCGAGGAACCTTGCACTGCATCGGGCTTTGATGTGGATTTGGCAACGAGAGTGCACACGGTTTTCTAGCAAAATGCTCTAATTGGCTAGTATTTTATTAAATTTTGGAAGAGTTTCAAATTTTTGACCAAGTTCAGAGAAGTTCTTACAACATGCAGTAATTTAAATTCTTCGCTCTTTTGTGGAGATCAAAAAGAACCTGAGGTCAAAAAGCTTTTCATTAGAGAAAGTCGCTCTCCTTGAACATTCGAAATTTAGCATCCGTTTAGTTTCGAATGAATTCCAATGTGAAGCTCAACTCTACAGGTATTCCAAAAATATTAGATATCTCAGTACAAAATTGCGCTCCTCCAGTTGGCTTTAATAAATTTAAGAAAGATCACACACCGATGCATGAATTTAGCAAAAAGGCGTCGCAATAGCGAAAGAGAGGCCTTGGCTAAGAGAACAAAGGACTTTGTTAAGTGTCGAGCTCGTATTCCAAAATCGAAAACAAAATTCCCCACTTTCCCGACGAAATGGGACACCAAAACAAAAGAAAAAAGTTTGTCGGAGGTTGCTCGATGGCTTGTTCAAAACTCCACCGCTTTCGGAATCACCATAAACCGGCTCAGATAGTCCAAATCATCCGGTGTGTCCACATCTCTCAGCGTTTCAAGCACGGCGAGCGAGACGCTGTTCTCCTTCGCTCTCTTCTTGGTTAGGGACATAACCTGCTCTGTGCTCCACGGAATGTTGTTAAACAGCTCGAGGTATGGCGCCGTCATACCGAGGAGGTAGTAGCCACCGTCATGCGCTGGTCCCGCAACGGCGTCATCATGGTCTAATTTCTTGAACGCGCTTGTGAGTACATCGGCCGTGATTTCTGGGATATCTGTGCCTATAACGACAACCTTACGCGCTCCCGCATTGAACGAATTCTTAACAGCAGATGAGAGCCGTTCTCCCAGCCCAACACCTGTTTGGGGAAGGAATTTTTCTCGCGCCTTCCTGCCTAACCATTCCTCCATTGCTGACGGTGTCGCTCCGCGTCCGGCGAAGTAAATATGCACCTCGATGATAGATACGTCCGACAGTCCTCGCACATAGTCCCGCACAGACTGTATGCACCGTTCGGACAGCCGACGCGACACTATTGCCGAGCCCGCCGCGCCAAGCCGAGGTATAAGTCGAGTCTTGGCATAGCCTGGCAGTGGGTACTTGGTGAATACGAGGAGATGGTCCATTGGCTTTTTTCAATCGCCACGTTTTCAATTGTGGATTTAGCAGAACAGATGTTCAAATGGGTCCTGTCTGAAGCGGATAGACGGCTATGTTCGAGAAAATACATCAATTGTACTGTGTAGGAATCGAATGACTGAAAACGAGCGGCGTATATCGTGGTCTATGCGAATGCTGACGTCACTTGATCTCGTTTTCGAGAGCTCTTTCGTAGACTGATCACAAGTACTCATTTCCATAAAAAAACAAGGGTATTGTTAGTATGTAGCTGAGGTTCATCGACACGAACTCACACCTGCCTTTTTTAAGCACATTCTTCCATCTTTAAATTAACATTAGTAGTCATCTACTGTAGCTATCGCTTTCATACCGCAGACGTCGAAAGACATACAACAGTACGACGACAATGTGCTTCTTTTAGAGCTTGATTTTGTCTAACACTCCACTGCCGGCGGCTTTCGCTCCCACCGTCGCAGACTTGGTTTTGCTCGGCGCATACGCCGAAATTATATCTGAAACATTCTTCGATGTCATCTTGCCCGCATTCGCCACGGCTGCAGCAGCTCCGCTCGCGGTCGCCGATAGGTTACCAAACGGGTTCGATCCCTTGGACGAGCTTCCCGCGCTGTCTGAACTCGACGCCATAGGCAGTGAAGCCCTCGCTCCTGGATCAATATCATCCTCTTCAAAGGGATCCTTCTTCCCTAAGTTCGATTTCCGCGTCGCCCTCATATCTTCCCAATCCAGTGTCAGACCCCTAGTATACGGGTACAGGTCCTTCATAGCTGTGGACACACCGCGAAGAAGTTGTTGCTCTGCCGTGAAATGGCTCGACACACGTTGCGCCAGTTCCTCACGGTAAATCTGCTCATATCTCAACGCGTCATCACAGAGAGTCTCCGACATACGATCGTATTTTTCCTTCGTCTCCGCCACCTTCTCCTTCTTCGATTCCGACAAATCCCCGCCAGTTGCCAGTTCCGCATCCGCATCGATCATGGCGTCAGAGTACAGCGTCCTAATCATCTTGTACTGCTCTTTAGTCTCCATCACGCGTTTCAAACGGTCCTCTTCGTCGGGGGTGTTAAAAGTCAGTGGGCAGCGTGCGGTGTCCTCCAAATGCGCAATGTACGAGTCCAACACTCTGTCCATGGTTTTCATGCATTTTTCGAGAACCCGCTCCATATCTTCGACGAGCCGTTTTTCTTCGGGATGCAGCGCTCTCGTGTAGGTGCCTTTCACGTCGTCCCATTTACGCTCTCCCAGTTCGGCCTTGTACGCCTCGATCATCGCTCTGTCAAGCTCAACCATGGTCTTTCGTGCTGCTTTCAGCTGCGTCTTGGCCGATGATGCAAGGGAACTCACCTCTCCCTTTTTCGTCTTAATTTCTTCAACACGCTTCGAGATGAAGTCCACACGAGGATTTCTCGTCAATGCTGCGTTCCACAGTGTTGCACAGAAAAACGGCTAACCGTTAGAAAAAAGCTTGAACATTACGACTGGCTCGCAAACAGAAACTTGACAATGGACAGTCAACATTGCACTTACTGGTTCGACGGCCCATTTTGTTCAATACTCGCTGCTTCGCTTTCGCGTACATGCCGCCAATCATGGTTGCAGGTTTGCCCTTACGGTCCTCCTCCATGGTACGACGGTGGTGCCGGACTGCAAAAGATACGGTACCTTGAAAGAACGTGGAAATGGAAAAATACCAAGAATCGTCAGGCTACCTGCAACCTATGCCCGACATAAACTGACCTGAAATTGACACCACTTGAGGAGTCCGTATCATCCGCAGTGGACAAGACATATGTAATTATATCATATTTTTAGTTACATTTCATTTGTGTAATGACATTCACTGTAAGAGGAAGGCTGGTCAACGCCGGGAGCATAGAGGCGATTCTTGGAACAGAAGCGACGTATCGGTGACGCTCCGTCGGCCAGTCCAAACAATGGAGGACTCGGCCAAAGATGCAAGCAAGCGGAAGCCCCGTGGCAATATTGCAAAGAACGCAAACAAGAAGCGGAAGGGCTCCCTCGGGCACCACATTCGTGGCATAGAACGCCTTCTGGCAAAGATCGGCGATGACATGACACCAGCAGCGCGGCGCGCGAAGGAGGCGGAACTGGAATCCTGTCGAGCACTGCAGCGCGACCGTGCGCGTCGCGCAAAAGAGACTGAAATGTCCAAGAAGTACCGTATGGTGAAATTCTTCGAGCGAGCTAAGGTTGAGCGACAGCTGAAACGAATTGCTGGTAAGACAGATGCAAAGAGCGTTGAGAGAAGACATCAACTGGCTAGAGACCTTCGCTATATAACGGAGTTCCCAAAAGACTGTAAATACATCTCACTCTATCCGTCTGGCGGGCACACCGAGACATCGAAGAAGCAAGTGGAGGAAATGCGTAAGCGGATTGAAGGCGCGGATGCCGCAGCAGATGACATAACTTCCGGCACTGCGAAAGATTCGGCGAATACGGAGGAGGAGGGTGAACCGCTCAATGAGCAGGGCGGGGATGACTTTTTCTTGCCTGAGGAGGAAGAAGGGAAGTGATAGTTGAGATGAGCATCAGACATGAAGTTTTTTGATCTACGTGAGGTCTAGCAGTCTGTTATTAGTTTTTTTTATTGTTCTGTGGACTGCAGAACACCACACCACAAAGTGGTGAACTATAATGTATGAACCTTCGAAGGCAAATGACTGATCGGAGCACAGGCCTTAGTGCCTCGTGAGTGAAAGACGTTCAGAAACGCTATCTCATCATTCCGAGGAACATTGATTGAATTGAACTGCAGTACAGTACGTGTATCAGTGTTCGGTAAAAACAGGGAATGAAGGTGTTCATTCTCTGTCGTGCCACAAATAGAACATCTGCGGCTGCAGTCGAGCTGTTAAACATGGCGGACTGCGTGAAAATGGCGGCAATCGCGATCATCCTGCTGCACGCTCTACGACAAATCGTCATGCCAGTTCGTTTGTTCTGTGATCACCGCCTGCAGAATTACGTGAAAGAAGTCTGTCGGCTGCTCTTGGTCGGAGTAGTTTGGTCACTTGGATTCTTGAGCAGGTCATCCGAAATTCTCTACTGCTGGGAAGCGGCTTCAATTCTACAATGGCCCATGCTCAGAAGAGTTTACAGATTGCAGTTTTTCCGATATTTGTTCGCTTTTCACGCTTAATCATGCGTGCAGCCTCTGCGCCCCTCCAGTATAGCCTGAAGGTTGCGTGAGAACGTTTGCCTTATCTGTCGTCCGGGATGCTCGTGCCAAGATATACCATGGTCCAAAG
>JADWZK010301859.1_pt1 | contig 14403 bp, 7 predicted proteins | sample 8957641 | NCBI WGS metagenome assembly JADWZK01 (sample SAMN16576796, study PRJNA672827) | algae metagenome | host: rhodolith | place: South Korea: Udo, Jeju | collected 2014-09-18 | reverse complement strand
GAGGATACCCGACTAGAAGAATTGCACTGTGAAACCGTCCGGCAATATGCTAGCGTACGCAAAACGTAGGCTGTGATACTTTCTTCGATACTATCACTCTATCGGACAAAACAGCTTTCTTAAAACTAAAGGTCAAATCTGACCTTTAGGTGATATTGCTTTGATGGCTTTCGATACACATAAATGCTTTGACGCAGTTCACCATCGTTCCGCTGTTATTCGGGTGACCTCTGTCCGTTCCATTTTCGCACAAGAGCAAGCGTCTCGTTTTCATACAAGATAAGTTGATTTTCCAAGCGGACTGCCATTCGGACCAAGACCATGCCGCAGATGCAAGTTTTCGTATATAGGGGAGATGGAAAGCAGAGAAACTCTGGAGTTCTTGGTATTTGCACTTTCAGAGAATTTTTATCACCTGTTCAATTCGATCTGAGTTCAAATGGGCGTCGATTGCGTGCACCCCATTCTTGTAATTCATAATGGCGGAGAATAAGGTACATCTATTGCACAAGGAAACCGTGCGCCGGTAAACCTTTCATCAGCACTACCTATAGAGATAGAACGAATGCTTTTTACACAATAACCACGTGAGTACTTCAAGTAGCAGAATTTTCACGCACAGTGCTGCGCCAATTTTGTACACTGGAACCGTTCGAGTCGCTGATGTACCGTACTGTTCCGAGACTGTCGTACTGCAGAATGTTGCCGAATTGCTTTTCTACATTACGTGTCAAACGCAGCAACCTGCAATTGAAAAATTTAGCCACCTGTATTAATACGCAACGAGAATTTTACATAAACATTCGAGGCGACTACACGTTTCGGGTCCGCGGAATGCAGCCTGCTTTCGAATTCTTGAGCAAAAATTAGCACGAAATACAATTTTCCCTAGTATGACTCATTTTTTCTCACTTTGACAAATACCTAGACTTAACGTCTAGGGATATTTGCGACTTTTTTGATCTGTACCTTTTCGCGTGACACGAAAAGTATCTATTAATACAATACGACAATAGTGCGAAAGTAGCCAGAGTTTCGACGTGTTTTTCCGGCGATACCAAAGTTCATATGTATCTACAATTACATTACTTAAAGTATCGTCTTCTCCAACACATACGGGTTTTGCAGATATAAATACATCTCGAGTTTCGATACATAGCATTTTCAACAATAATAAAAGTATGACATGTATCTACCGCACGATACTTCCTCGGCAGTACATACCTTCGCGCGTGAAGAAGGTATCATACGTTTCGGTAGATACTATTGCGGACGGTACCAAAAGTAAGAGGAAGTTCGACCGTAGTTTTGTTTCGATACTGATACAAAATGTATCGCCCGCGCGGAACGTTCATCGTCTCTAAATTGATCTGTTTCATGACGAGGAATTTCAGTACCACCATAGCCGAGGTATGTGGACAAAGTCCACTGGACTACTTTCAAGACTCTCGGACAGACTTATATCTGTGCATTGCCCGCTGTTGAGACTCGGACTTTAGTCTTGGGTCACAATTCGCAGTATCATCCTACCAGATGACAGTCGGCGAATCTTGCCGAAGCACCAGTCTTCGCCTTTGTTTCGCGGAGCGGCGTGGCCGCGTTCGTGGTATTCCTAGTGGACATCCCATAGAAGTCTGAAGCCCGTGGGTACTCGGTGCCTCGTCGAAAATCCAACGCCCGTCCTGAATGTCGCAAGCGCCCCTCAAATATCAGATGAAAACGTATTTGCAGCCTATTTCAGTGTCTTCAACGGCTTCGGCCTGTCGTCGCTGTTCCCTAGAATTCTTATTTCTGATTCCTGATCTCCAAGATTTCCGGCGCAATGAGCGTAAATGTCGCGGCATTCGCAAAATTACGTATCACCGCCCCACGATCCGCAGAGCGACACATGTCGCGTTTCGCGCTGGTTCTGTCCTGGGACTCATGATACACAGCCACGGAGTTTTGGGCGTGTCCGCCTTGTATGTCATGCTCGAGCATGTCCGTATGTCGGCGAAATTCGCACCTGGTGCAACCTAAGTTGTCGGATTGATTTTCATTTCCGCGGTAAGTACTTTGTCCCGCATGCTCAACCTTACCCCAGACGAGGCGGTCGTGGGTAAGGCTTCATTGTAAATGCATGTCATCTTCTTGGACGTCACTGCCATTGTTGGATCGATTTTTCCTTTTCTCTATAGAGAACCTTTTGCCATGTGACTGTTTAATTATTTGCATCTCGATCTGCGCTGTGGACTCTTTGGTTACACTCGGTCATTTTATACGCTGCGTACCCATTTGCTATTTCGAAGGGGAACCCCGGTATAGGACACTGCAATCCGGTGCCTATCTTAAGGCATTGTTTTGACGACAGAAGAGCAGCAGATTAGCGGCTTTTCCATTGCACCGTTGTTTACATTTGCATTGCTCTTCTAATGGATGGCTCTACAGAGTTCCGCACATTGGCAAGCTCCAAACCGGCTGAGAGAGTGGCGAAGAATGCCGAATTCGGAGTAAATATCCACGGTCTAGCAACTGGTATCTTGTCGTCTATATTTCTTATGCTGCTTGTAGACTCTGTTCCAGTAGTCTTAGCGGATTGTTCTTCAATGGGACGTCTTGTCGGCAGTGGAAACGCAATTGCTGCCAAATCTGGTTTGGCAGCGAGCAGATATAAGCTAATTGCCAATTTGTGTCTCCGCGGGCTCGCAAAATGTCTCTGGAACACTGAAAGCTGCTGGAAGGACAAATGCATCCACCGGGAAAATACTCAACAATGCGTCGGGCATTACCACATGCTTTGCCTGTCTTTCTCCTCCCATGTATATATGTGGACTGGAAACGACGTCGTGCGACTTAGCCAGGACTTCAGAGGTCCACTTTCCATAGGCCGCCTGTGACTATATCTTCGTCGGACATTAATGTAGCAACGTCGGTGGTGCTGGAAATCGCTGTCCTTTCACTTTCTTCCGAAATTCCCCTCGGCTCCTCGAGCACGCGGCAAACGCTTCTGTGCTTTTAGCGAGAAACCGTATTTATACAGTTGAAGAAAGGCAAAGGCATGGATCCTTTTGCAAAGGCGAGCTTGAAGAAATGCATGGGCAATGCTCGAAAGACTTTTGTGTTGGACGTATGTTTCCGTTTGCCTTCGTTTCTGCAAAGCTGCTTGTGTTACGAATTGTATTTGCCCAGAAGGACGTTGTGGCTTTTGTTATCTAATTGGTTCGAACCAGTTTTCGTCTCGAAGCGGTATTTTCAGATACGGTTGAAACATGGGCGAACGGGTTATAGTGGTCGAAGTCTGGGAGATGGCGGAGGAAAACTGAGAAGGCTCTAAGAGGCTTGAGGCAGCGCTGATAATGGGCAAGCTTGGAAGATCGCTCAGTGAGACTGTGGGTTCCGTAATCAACATATTGCTGAAGCTGGTGGTATATCTCGCTTACATCGCCATCCAGGGGATACTGCCCACCGGCCGCAGAGAGTGGATTAAGGTCAGCATCTTCATCAGCGTCATAGCGGATGTAGTGCCTTTTCGCCCCGTGAGTCGCAACGAAAATTCGTGGTCGCTGGAGAAAACGAGAGGACATGCCGCCCACACTCTGACAATATCCCCGTTCTTTGCCTGAAAGTACACCGTGGAACCTCTTGCAACAGCACCGAGCAGGCAGTTCGCGGAGGCAATTCTTTCAGCGGGTATTCATTGCGCAAATCTTGTCCGCGCAGGAACTTCAAGGACCTGCCAATGAAGCGGATTTGACTAGGCATGAACCAATAACATCGCCAACGCGCTCCGTGAGCATGCCAGGTTCAGTGGTGGGCGATGAAGCGAGACAGGAGCGCATCGGGGAATGTATTGGAGGGGAGGAAACGTATGGCGGTACAACCGATAACTTGGTCACGAGTATCGTTGAGTTTTGACAATTATGTTTTGATTATAATATGAGTTTTGCATTCAATTAGTACGGAACTTGAGGCTCTTTGCATGACGGACCAGGCACAAAACTGTTGTTTTAGTACACCTTACTCTTCGAATTGAACATCTAGAAAATGACGTTTCGTTCGTCTTCTATACATTTATCACGCAGTCAAAACTGCATTGTTTCTGTACTTCCTCGGCGACAGAATTGGAGCAGAGTGCTTCAAATGGACGAAAAATGAATCCCCCGGAGGAGAACACACGCATGTGGTGAAAATTCAAAGCGATGATGGGTCATGTGCGTCAGTGCAGCATCCCCAGACAGCTTCCAAGCGTCGCTAAATGGTTGCAAATATACCTTTCATGATACTAGTCCGACTCGTATGGGATATTTGGGATATTAAAGAAACGACGTAGGGGTTCAATGTGAAAATCTGGACTTTTACATTTTCATCTGTAGAGATAGGCGCCGATTGAGTTTCCTGTCTTGTACACGCAAACGTTATGGATGTCTTTTCAGAACAAAGTATTTCTGAAGAAGGCCGAATTGCACGATGCACCGCTAATTCAGGGGCAGATATCAAAAGGCTTTGCTCAAGACTCAGCTCTGCGCAATTGGACTGCCGCATACCACACTTGCTAAACATCGTTGTTCAATACTATGCGTGTACAAGCCTAAAGCTTGCAGAGACGAAGAATGCAGATGTAAGAGAGAACCCTAGCGAACTGGAACGAATTTTTGAGCACATACACAAGTCTTTGGGGGCGAGAATACAATTGGAGGGCATTCAAATCCGGAACTTGGGATTCTCGTACAAGCTTGGGACACATGCGCCTCACAAATGGTGCAGTACAGCAAAAGTGGTTGGGACGTTTGCAAGACTGTAGTTTCATCTGCCGGAATACTACGAAGAATGTGCAAAGGCATTTCTCTTCAGGTAGCCCTCACACATTAATTTAGTGTACACCCGTTACTGTATCAAGCTATGTGAATCAGTGAAACATTACAAGCCTAAAATTTCCCAAAGTGCGCCGAATCACTCCTGCTTCTGCTGAACCGACGTGAGTATGTTTTGAGGCAAGGTTCTCCGCTCAATATCATTAATCCAGCAGATTCGGGATAATACGAGCTCCAGTGTGTTCCAGACGCTCGAAAGGTCTTTGAAGAAAGATAAACGTACAGGAATGACGATAGAGTTCCCTTGTCTCAAGTTTCATTGTAGAGCGATTTTCAATGGTGGAATGAAACTGAGCAGAGAGTTCCATCTATGCCTGACGATTCTTGAACTTTGCTTGGCCACCAACGTCGTCTGCTGCCATAAACCGAACCTTCGGTTTCTCTGCGCAGATTTCATGTGGACTTTAAATCAGAATTAATCGTGAACGTATGGATCTCATAGTATACCTCTCATATTTAAAACAGTATGCGTCAAGTCAAGAAAAACATATATATTTTTCGATTATAGCAGCGCTGCAGGCTCTGAGTGCAATCCATTTCACACCGACGCTGACCTAGAGAAATTCTATTGCAACCCCTACGAGACTTCCGCTTTTTGAATTACTCAAAATATCCCAACGCAGAATCGACCCCGAATGTGGAAGCACGAGCTAGATGAATGATCGAGTGCGTAAGATGGAAACGAAGCCCCTTGATATTGCGAGGAACTCAACTTCCCTCGTGATATGATGCGGAAATCGAACCTCATCGTTTTTGCGCTCTTATTTGATGAATGGTAGGCGAATCGTGCATGAATGTTGTTGTACCGTTCAACTAAGAAACGATCCGCATTACGCCTGCAAGGTTGAGATGATTTACGCGGTTTCCTATTTCCTGTTTCCCGGTATCTCGAGCCTGCGGGAAACGAAAATCTTAGCTCGAAAGACCAGAGGTTGGAGAGCTGTTTGCCATCGTGGAGAAAACGGGCCTAATGCATGCATAAGAATTTCGATTTTTGCTCTCAACGGCATCCGCCGATCACCAAGAAAACAGAAATAGACGATGCCTCCTCTCCTGATATCATAAATAACTAACTATATGCACTCGATAGTCAGCTTGTAGAAGTCCGGCTCCATGTCAAGCACGATTTATGTTCGAATTCATCGCGAATCTTGCAGATTATAGCGAAATACCGGATATTATTGTCACTGTCATTACGCCGTCGAACTATCGCTCATCTTTTAAAGGTTTCAAATTGCATTATATATTCACAAAAGGTTCTTATCGGAGAAAACTCAATTTCAGTAAACTTTCAATTACAAAGACGAAAACCTCTTACGTTTATCTCACACATTATTCTTAAACAGCTGCAATATTCGATTACGTCATCTACCCCGAATATATAGGAGTCCATTTTTTGTTTCTTCTGGTCGCAAAAGCCCATTTTATTGCCATCGAAAAGCTCTACCGCGGTCCATCCATGTGTTCCTCTCTGTCATTCTCGTCCATGTGTATGCAACGTTCAAATTGTGCCGCACTAGATTTCTTGTGCTCAAGCGAATTGAATATTTTTTTGTTTTGCTCTCCGGAACGCCAAACTGGGGGAATCGCGGAACTGTTGACGATATTCAATCGACTTGAGCACAACTTCCAAAATCGCCCTTCTCCGTAAGTCTCTGCATGAATGCTTTTCGAATTCTCTTCCTGCTTACAATGCTCACTGTAAAGATCATGCAGATAAATCGAGCTTTCTTGGTCAAAGTAATACCACTTCGCCGAATATAAGCAATCTTAAGCGAAGAAACCAGAGAAAGATACTTTGCAATATTTGTCGCACTTGGCGGAGATGACTAGAGGACGATTTTCGTAATATTTGAAACTCACACTAAAGCAGTATCCACGACACCTCGCATGTAGAATCCACACTGCACTCAGCTCGAAGAAAGGCTTCGTTTCTACGGGAATTGCAATTCGCTCTCCAGAATTCCCTGTTGCACTTGGCGCGGACTTCTACGGCCACAAATCGCCGACGACATGAAGAGAATGTTTTTCATTAAGGCGAGTGGCAGCATGATTAATATGATTTCCAAGATCTTTGAAGTCGCCATTGTCGCTATGTATGGATTGCCATCGTAGAGTTGCGTCCAGAATAAACTTTGGAAATTGATGATAAATTTGTCAACCAAGAGCATATTCGTTCGCTCATTATAACGAGGGCACCGCATACAGACCTGCAAGATGCAGTGATCTGGAAAAGAATGACGCAGTAGTCACAGCCGCAAACACTATTTTATAGTCTTTAGTTTTTCGTTTCGCTGTTGAAGACCAATCAAACATATATCCTTGCTCCAAAACACAATTTGTGAATTTGTAGGATCGTGCACTCAATATCATTTGGATGATTTTATTTGCTGTTGAACTTACATTAATCGGTGAAAAGACATGTGCTGTCGATGTGCATGCTAATCAGCACGTGGCGATCAGACTGCATCGAAAAAATAGGATCAGTAAGAGATTTGGCGTCCGACCCCTATATTTCGAGCTAAAAACTGCGGTCGGACGACATATCTGTTCATCAATACTGAGCCTCCTCTCATATTATGAAAGATTTAGATTGGCTAGGTACTCACTTCGCAAAGAAGTTTCGCTGATGGAGACAATTATAGACTTTAGGCGGATATATCACCGACACTCACACTATGGTCAGAATGCGACAGTGCAAATAGTCGAAATCGATAGTGCAATTAAACGTATACTTAAAGAAACGCAAGCTGTAGATTGAGGGCCTGCTTTCCAGATATAGACTAATGAGCGGTCGTTCAAAAACCTCTGTTCACGTGATTCCAAATATCTTCGTTTTCGAAGACCAATTCTGAATTCATCAGAGCTTTCCGACGAGCACGAAAAACATGCGGATTCTGCTTATTCCGATTTTTGCATCATCGTATGCATTCCATACCTGATCAGCCTAGTCCTAGTACCTTGAGAGAGCACGGCGCTCGTCGGCGCTGAACGAAATACATAGCATGTCAGATGAATATCCGTCGAAAAGATCACAATCTATGTTATGCGTTTCCCTGTGCTATAGCCTTAGCGTCGGGTAATTTGTATCGGATACCGCCTGTTGCCCGCTAGAGTCCAATGAGACCTAAAAGATTGCGCCAATTTGATCTGTACATTTTGCTCAATCTTTTTCCCTGTCTGCGCATTCGGCACTCACACTGTTCTTTCATTAGATAGTGCACACACCCACGTCCTATCCTGCGTTATCGCAACCGCATTCGGAGAACGATAACACTCTGCGAGTTGAGGTGCACATTCACACGACTACAAACGCATGGGACCTACTTCTGCGCAGCATACCTGCTCTCACCGGGAAGCGAATTGTCATTCGAGCGACTTCGTGAAAGGTTTGATATGCAGGAGGCATTTTTCTGTCCAGTGTTTATATGTATAGTCAAAATTCCGAGAAAATATCTTCATATGCGTGTTATGTATTTCAGAGAATCTAGAAAATTGTGAGTAGCTGCATTTGTCCCCGATTTCTTCCGCAAACGTAAAGTATTCTCACTTATTGAGTATCGTCCGTGCCAGGTTTAGAATTCAATAAATGTTAATATTCAACTCTCAGGGCCTATCATAATCTATCATACTCCGACATGTGGCGGCATGCCTAAGCTACCTCTCTGGATCGCGGATACCCATCGCTTATTCTTCCATATTTAATTGAAATGCAATATATGGTCGAAAATCATTCCATGCCTTTTTGACGTTAGGCGCTTGTCAGCTGCTTGCGCAGTTCGCGTTGACTTCTATAAATGGCCCATTCTGAAAACTGAAATGATTTTTCCCCTCATCCGGGCGCACTTCATTTAATTCGTTGAGAAGACTAATATCTACATCTTTACCATTTCCGAAGAACTAATATCTCCTTGGTATGCATTTTATTGACCAAGTGAGGAGGGCGTTTCACCATCTGGATGCATTCCCTCCGATTTCCGCATTCTGCTTCGGTTGAAGAAGCTTTCGCAATAAGCATGTTATTGTTTCTTGCACAATCTAGAAGTAGTGGGCTGCCTTGGTAAGCTGATGACCTACAGTTCTTTAGAAGCCCATTCCGCGAGCTCTCTTACATTCTTCCCACGTGAAAATTTCCCGACAATACCTTCCTTAGGAATTTTCCGATAAGAGCGACGAATAGATTGCGAATTGCCTCATCATGGTTAGATGGGCTTTGATTCATCGCTGAGAATTGCCTCATCATTGTTAGATGGGCTTTGATTCATCGCTGAACTTGAACACGTTTTGCTAAATTTCTAATTAGGCAATTGTTTCATGTCCAAGGGAGAAGAGGTGGGTCTGTATAAGGCAACAACGGGAGTCATGACGCTGATAAGGAATGAATGCTGTACACTACAGAAAATTAACTGACACTACAGTCCAGCGTATGTCACTCAATTCAAACATAACAATGTTCTATGCATGATTGGAAAGATGGTCTTTTGATTTTTTTATCACTAAGTCCACTTGAAAGCACCCTTTAATTTGATTTCTTTTGGCATGGAACTATGCCGGCACTTGACTTCAATCTCCAGTATGTTTGAATATTCAAAAGGGGTAATCCATAAGTGGGAAGATACTGTACCTTTCACTTCAGTACATCTTCCATCTGCACTGCTCGTCCAAGATCCGCCCAGAGAGCGTTTTAGTAGATGATGCTGTTTCCACTCAGCAGGCAGCATTTGTCTAGGTTTTGGAAGTATACCTGGAAAACCTATGTTCCAAATACGGTTTCCATTATCCAATAGTTTTATTTCTAGGATAGAGATTCGAAAGATATGTTCGCTCCCCGCAATTGCTGCTCGGGCATGTTCGGGCCTGTGAAAGACAACTGAACGTATGATACATAGGTAAAACTGGCTCTAGCATCCTCCTCATTGATAGGCAGCGGTCAATACAATGAGAACTTCTGAACAGCGTCAGGCGAACACCGGACACGCTATTCAGCGAAATTCCAGACCTTTATAGCAGACCGGCAGCCGAAATAGCAAAAGACAGGGATTTTGGAACGGCTTTAACCTCTTCATGGAGAAATGCATTAAAGACGGGAATGTCTCGAAGCGTTTTTTTTGTCGCTGATATCTCGAGTAAAGATGCCGAAGAAGCTACAGGAGCTCTGAGTGTGTTATACTTCCTATTGTTGTCACAACGCACGAAATAGGGCCAGTTTATATTCGAATTCATCAGAACATGCAGAGCCAGTATGTAAGGGACCTTCCGTTTCAATCCTTTCTTTTGCAGGTTTTGCTGCTCACAAGCATCTAACAGGGCACTTGATAGTCGGTAAGGAGAGTTTTAGAATGGACGCGAAAGGGATCGGGGACCGAGGACCTGACGAGCACTGTGCATTTTGTTTAAGGAAAACCAGAGAAATAGACGGAACAAACCGCTTCCTATGTTTGGACGAAGCTTCGAGGGGCGGAAAAAGCGTGCTCCAGGGACACTGAACACTCCACGATGCGCCCATATAGAGCACACTATGAAACATATTGTCAAAAATATTCAAGGATTACAAAAGCAGATTCATATTCCCATTTGTTACTTGTTCTTATTGGGTAGCCCATCGGCAAATGCGCGCGTGCAAGGTTGCTGTATATGGTGAGCGATGATTTTACGGAAACAGAATCGAAGCCACGTTGCAAGCCGGTGGAGAATGGCTTCCCAAATCTGTCAGTCTACGCTTAGTTGGTGATGATCACCGAGAAAACAGTTGATGTTACAGGTGCCGTCGGCACATGACAAAGCTCCTCTGGGTCGACTAATAGTGCCGTTAAAAGACGGTCTTAGCATCATCGGTGTTGGTGCTGACGATGTTATTAGAGCACCCCAAGTGCAGCCGTACTGTACCCGTGACCGAACAGTTCGGATATAAGCCATTGCTCTACTTGCATGGAAACCAAAACAGATGGTGTCGTAGTCGCATTCACAACATTCAACAACTAATTAACGATGCAGAGTGTCTCTGCGGCATAATTCGTGATGACCAATTTGGACAAAAATTCTCTAACGGCAGAGCAAATTGCTTCAAGGGAGAAGGGTTGAATGCAACGTGAATTGCGATGCCCAAGAATATAATTTCTTCATTGCCAAAAGGCTTATCTGCCTCTTTCTGTGAGAACTCGCCCATGTTAAGTCTTCCGTAGATGCCTAGTGGCGGCTGTGCTTGCATAAAAATGAGCTGCACAGGAACGTCAACTACATAGCTCTCCAATTCCGGTCCAGTATTCGTCGATGTCGCCAGTGATACCCTTCTTCTGTTAAATAGCTAGGAGCTATATAAATTCTCCTGGTTCAGCTGCATGTACGGTGGCCCGGAAGCTTGCGAAGCATCGATGCTATTAACCACGACGTTATGCAATCCAAAATGCAGAATATAAGGCGTTTTGCTTCGACTAAAGGTGCAAACAAGCCGAGGCTTATGTGGATGGGAGCGGCAAGTTGCACACGTCGACACGTTTAAATTGTTTAATGTGCGTAACATCCCAGAGGAACACGTGCCGATGTGACTGTGTAATCCGGAATAACTTGCGTAGACGAGATCCACGCATATTAACATGTGCCAAAAGAGCAGGAAGTCTTCTATATGTTCATAGCTTACGCAGAGAAATATAAAAACTGTGTCGCATACAATAGCAGGAAAACCGTTAAATAGAGCGAGCAGCAAAAACCTATGACATAACCGAAACACATGATACATAATAGTGAAAGGAAATGCAATTTACATTGGCCCTCGTCTATTCCATTTTCGACTTTCTGAAAAAAACGGTATTCCGCCCAAGCTAGTTCTCGAGACCTGCTAGTAATTGCACCTTGCACCTCCATTTTCCACTCTTCCTGAACGACAATTCGCTCCATCCAGCCATCCGAATCAGGCCCTTTCCTCTGGTCTTCGAACGCAACTGCCGCCACATCAGGCGCGTCCAGCACCCGACCGCCCTTTTCCGCAGCTCCAAGAACGCAGTTAGACCTAGAAGCCTTCGCGAACTCCTTCTCTTCTGAATACGGGAATCTTCCAGAATCTGTCCCGACGCGACCCAGCTCTCAGTTTCGAAGAATTGGTACTGCCTAGTCTTCCAAATCTCGATTTTTGAACGATATGTGCTTCGAATGTTTTCAACAGAACAAGAATTTATATTTTCTTGCTGTGGAATGCGTACCTCAATGTGTTGCCAAGAGTCCTTCCTGTGCTGATCGAGGATCTGAAATGATGTTCGCGACTTGGACAGTTCTAACGTTGCTGACTGCGCAGCGGATAGATACACGTCGAAAACTTTAGGCGTTCAAAGAGCCGCTACCCTCTACATGGGGGATACGCAGTAACAGAAAAAAGAATTCGAAAAAAAGGTGCTCCCGCATGGCATGTGGAGCCTCATTTGCTCGCGATATGAAGCAATCTATATACACTGCCATCGCTGGACCTTGTATAGCTTTTCCCAATCAGTATTTTCTGGACGATTTCCTGTAGAAGTGCTACATACGCATATATCTTGAACGCTGTGTGTCATTATCCTGCGAATTGCAATGATGGTTCTCGTCTTTCTGGAACGATGTGCATTACAACACGGCACAAGTACGATGCGCTCCTTGCGTTGTTTGCTTCGGCTACTTTCATTTCGCCAAAGCGAACTGGAGTGGAGTCGCTTTGTGAGATAACACCCGTGCGCAACAGTCCCACAGAAAAACTAAATTTATTCCATTTCCCGCTTTCTTGACACAGTGTATATCTACTTTCCTATCTGTCCGCTTATCGATCCGATTTTGGTGACAAGCAGGGCATCTTCACATTTAAATAAGATGGGAGACACACATTGCATTTTAACGTAACTCTTTCACCTATAATCCGCAGTCATAGGAATTTACACTGTGCGAAATAGAGATCATTCCACCGTAGTATAAAGTTTGCGAGCGATCCGACACTTGCTAGAGCGGAAAGTGCTTTTAGGTCTACGCAAATGCGCTTATTGACAAACAAATAGGAAGCGAAAGGAATACAACGCACATTTCTACGGCCGGAATAAGAATGCTGCGAGGGCGCTTGATGATCATCTGCAGCAAAGGAAAGGCCCCCGAATTGACTCCAGATACAATTGATTCAGATTCGCTTAATGCCGTTGGGTCTGATTCTGTGACTGCATAGTAATTCATTAGACCAACATCGACTCCAAATTAAAGAACGTCCGATGCACGTTCTTCTAATGTGCTTGTAGGTGTCCCTTCTCGGCAGAGAAATGCGACTGAATTGAATGCAACCGCACTTTCCTCGAAAAAATCATGTGCCACTATGTCTGATGATGTCATCAAGCGTACTGATTTGCACAACCTTTTCGATCCTGTTTCTGAGGCGAGAAAAAGGGCAGAATTGTAAAACATTCGGTGGACAAGCATACTTGTGCCGTCTGCAACTCTGATCGCTTGAGAACTGAGACAAACATTGTGACACCGACAGATGCAAAGGCAAGGAAGTGGCGTTGCAAACTATCTCCGTCCAGAGATCCTCCCAGAACATTATGTAGCATGTATGATATCTCCAAATGTATTCCCGTGCTTTTCAGAATGGTTCTTTCTCAGAAAGAGCTCGTTTACAGGAAATCTTCAAGTTTTTTCAACTGTCATTCTTCTAATGCGAAGTCTACGAAACATCGGCCAGAGTTCGCGATTTCGAATGGATTTTAAACTGGATACCTTCCTCCGCATCTAGCGGACGCTTCTCATGCGGAATAGATGCTAACTAGCATGAACGCTTTGAGCATTCCTATGACCGTTCTCAGAATCGGCGAAAATCATGTTTTGGAAGACCATTGTTATGTCATGACGACAGATTTCACAGATGGAGCAAAGAAACTTCAGCAGCTTTTGGCTAATAATTCTCAAAAAGTTACAGTTGCGATTGTCAGGGACCTCACAACAGAACAGGAAATTGGTGGGTTGCAACGGCACTCATCTCCAGTCCCTAAGAGTTTTGGACTGCTCACATTATCTGTGTGTTCAATTCAAACAACGCTTCAGAACAAATGTTCGCTCGTAGCGCTTGCTTGAAGCAGAGAAGAAGCCGAAGCTCGGGCATCACTTCTTGATGCTGAAATGCAGGTTCTCGTGAAAATGAACATCTGTGAGTAGCACGCATCACTAAGGACGAAACTAAGTATGCCGAATCTTTCTTAGATTTTGTCTACTCATCCACGCTGACTACCGTCGGAGAATTGACAGTTGACAGAGACACTCTTCTAATTCTCAATCAAGGAACATTATTGAATTATTATGATCTCGAGCCCGTGGTCACGGCGTTCCCTGATTTGTTTCCGTATTGCAACCGTAACCCAGGGGCAGTACGACGAGTTTGGATTTTTTTTCGACGAAGGCGTTGGCAATTCTTCAGGCTGAGCAGTAAGCTTTCGAACAATCAAAGAATTGTCCGTTCATTAGTCCGCAACGATTGCAAGGTCCTCAACCATTCGATCATGAACAATCCGCAGCAGTTCGAAGCCGTTGCACAGGTGACTAGAGACGCGTTTGT
>JADWZK010209564.1_pt1 | contig 14478 bp, 12 predicted proteins | sample 8957641 | NCBI WGS metagenome assembly JADWZK01 (sample SAMN16576796, study PRJNA672827) | algae metagenome | host: rhodolith | place: South Korea: Udo, Jeju | collected 2014-09-18 | reverse complement strand
TCAAAAAGAGACTTTGATATTTCAAATTTAGACTGATTTGAAGCTTTAATGCCTTGATAGTGGTATATGACCGCTATGTTATTCAAGGCTTGTGGCAGCTGATTGTTTAGCTCCAGTGCTTGATGGTAATATTCTAAAGCTTTTACATGCTCACCATTGCTTGCATAAATTAGTCCAATATTGTACATTATGTATGACCTGTCGTATGGATCTTCTTCTATTCTCAAAGCCTCGTAATAGTTCTCCAAGGCTTCGGCGTATTCTCCTTCAGACTGGGCAGACATTCCATCTCTATAGTAGCAAAAAGCTTTTTTTTCTTCTTTGGTTGTTGGTAAAATCTTCAGTACAATATCTGCAAGAACAGTAAAGGTTTTGTCAATAAAATTGTCGTTTTTTTGAGAACGCGGCATAAGAATTCCTTGAATTGATATTTGTGGTTATTCTACTAATTTGTATTGTTTAGTAGCTATTTTAATATATTTAGTGAATACTGTAATTAAAATTTTCTAATTCGGTTTAGTATTGGAACCATTAATACCTCTTGATGTTTTGTCAGATGACTTGCAATGCGTAGCTCAAAAAATATTTTTTTATAATACATACTTCCATATGAATAAATACGACTCTATTTTATGCTTGAAAAAGCCAAAACTGCTGAAGTATACAGCTGTTAATAATCGCGGCAAAACTTTGGCGAACCTAAAAAGCTCCATAAATCATTCTTCGTTTATCGATAAAATTGATAAAAAAAACAAGTCAAGTCATAGCGTGATAGATTTTCCGGAGAGTAAAAAGAGCAAAATTAAGCAAAAGAAAAAAACAAGAGGAAGGCTTTATATAGGTGAGGATACATCTATTGTTGCAGATAATCTGGGTTCGGATGTTGCTAGCGGAATTAATTTTATTCGTGCTTCCAAAAGTTCAAAGAATAAGAAAGGTGTTAAGAGTAAAAATCCGCATATAGATACTGTCTTTACTGAAGAAAATAGCGGCACTAATGAAATATATTTAAGTGATTTATTGACGGTTCAAGACCTGGCAGATAAGCTGCATGTTCCAAGTGCAGATATTATAAAATGGTTATTTTTACAAGGTATCTCGGCAACAATTAATCAGTTGCTGGATATATCCACTTCTACTTTAGTAGCTGAGCATTATTCATTTACTGTATTAAAGAATACAGTCAAAGACTGTACTCTAAGTAAATTGAAAAGAGGCCAGAATGGTAAATCGAGAGCCCCTGTTATTACTTTATTGGGACATGTAGACCATGGTAAAACTGCTCTCCTGCGAGCAATAAGGCAAGACAGTTCCATGGTTCAAGAAGCTGGTAACATTACTCAGGCCATAGGCTCGTATGAAGTCCTGATAGATAATGATCCGGTTGTCACCAAGTTAATTTTTTTAGATACACCCGGCCATGAGGCCTTTGCCGGAATGAGAGAAAGAGGCGCAAATATTACTGATTTAGTCCTTTTAGTTGTTGCGGCGGATGACGGCTTAAAGCCCCAAACAATTGAGGCTATTAGCTATATTCAGGCTAGAAGTTTACCTGTTGTTGTTGCAATTAACAAAATAGATAAAACAGAAGCTGATTTAGATAAGGTTAGAAATCAGCTGTCCGCCTTAGGAATCACTGATCGTAATATCGACGGCTATAGCGTCATTGTTGGCGTAAGCGCTTTGAATCACAGTAATATAGATTCGCTATTATCTTCTATTATTGCTTTGTCTAAGAGTCAAAATTTGAAATCTGACCCGTCGGTATCTGCGGAAGGTGCTATTTTGGAATCTTATTTAGATAAGCAGAGAGGACCAGTTGCCCAGTTATTAGTACAAAATGGAACTCTTGCTATTGGTGATGTTGTTGTGGCAGGTAATTTTTATGGTAGAGTAAAAGCTATTAATGATAGTCTAAGTCGAAAAGTTAAATCTATTGAGTCTGTTTCAGTTGCTTCAATACTGTGCTTTACGCAGGTTCCATCTGCTGGCTTGTTTTTTAAGGTAGTTGATGATGAAAAAATGGCGAAGGCTTTAGTCTCTAGCTCTACTAAAGCAGATCATTTTACTGCGCTTAATAGCCGAATTTCTCTAGATGATGCAAGTCCAAAATCCGCAAAAAAAATTGTTAAGCAAGTCAATCTAATCATTAAAACAGCTGCACAGGGTTCTATTGATGCAATAATGCGCGCTCTTTCTTGCTTGCCTCAGGAGAAAGTTCAAATCAACCTGCTTCTTGCTGCTTCTGGTGAAGTTTCTTTGAAAGATATTGAGCTTGCTTATACAAGCAACTCTCTAATATTGGCTTTTGGCTTACATGTCTTGCCCACCATATTGCGCCGCGCAGAAAAAAGAGGTGTCGCCATTTCTTTATTTAATGTTATTTATGATTTGATTGATTATGTTGAGAGTCGTATGTTGCAATTTGTAGACATAGATTATGAAAAACAGATATTGGGCAGTGCAGAAGTAAAAAATTTGTTTGCTGTTAATAAAGGTATTGTTGCTGGATGTTTTATTGAAAGTGGTAAACTGAAGAAAAAATCGCAATTTCAAGTTAGAAGAGGCGGTCAAAATATATATTCAGGCTTTATCGATTCTATAAAAAGGATTAAGGAAGATGTAGATGAAGTGTCTGAAGGTAATGAGTGTGGGGTTATGTGTAAAGACTATAATTACTGGGAGATTGGAGATTTGCTAGAATGCTATGATCTTAAGCCCTTAGAGAAAGCTTTGTAGTTTTTTATGTTTACTTTGATGAATAAGAAAAAACTATTATTCATCAAAAAACTATCAGTTATTTATTGCTAAAAGGGATCAGAGATAATATCCGAGCCCTTTTGATGCTCTTTGTTATTTTCTTCTGCTGTTTAGCACTTAAGCCTGTAATACGTCTGGGTAATATCTTGCCCTGCTCCGTAATGTATTGATTTAATAGGTCGATATCTGTATAGTCTATTGTTTTGTTGAAAACATATGCTCGCTGGTAACTTGATATATCCATTTGTTGTTTCCTCGCTACTTGATTTCTTTAAATATCTGATGGCAATTGCAGTTGGGGCAAAACTTCTTAAGCTCGATCCTCCCAGGAGTGTTTCTTCTATTTTTTGTTGTTGTGTAACGGAAAATACCCTGTTTTCTGTTAGGTATATTTTTTAAGCTTTTATGTGTGCACTCTAGTGTAACTATAACACGTGAACCTTTAGTTTTAGCCATTTTTATAGTACTTAATTTTAGTTTTTCAGTATAATTATTGTCTCATTTTTTTTGCTCTACTATCAAGACCTGTTCTATTGTAGATCGTTTCTACTAATGATATAATTTCCTTAGTATCTTATATTATTTAATTTTTATTAAAAGTATGACTAAAAATTTATCTGCTGCTAAACGATCTCAAACTAGCTTAAGAAATAATCTGCGTAATAAAAATTATAAATCTTCAATTAAAACTATAGTAAAAAAAATCTTCATCGAGATAAATAATAGGAGTAATCACGATAATATTGTTAATTGTAGTCATTTATATTCTTTGGTGTCTCAAGCCTATAGCAAGATAGATAAGGCTGTGCAAAAAGGAGTTATGCATAAGAATAGCGCTGCTCGCAAGAAATCTATGGTAGCTAGTAAATTAAAAATCCGCTAGATTGCCTGTTTCATTTATTTTGATTACTAATTTGATATTCTAAGGTATAAAAGACTATAATTTCACAATTCTCTTGACCGCCTGTATATATTGGTATTGAGGTACTTAATGTTGTTTGAAAAAAAAAGTCAATGTATCATTTCCAGATCTCGCAGAAATTCAGCGCGCAAGTTTTAAAAAATTTTTACACGAAGGGCTAGGAGAAGTTTTAAGTTTTTTGCCAACTATAACTGACCCGACAAGCAAGCTAGAATTAGAATTTTTTGGACAGGAATATAAACTGAAGTTTCCCCGTTATAGTGTAAGACGCGCTAAGAGTCGTGATCGCACTTATAGCGTACAAATGTATATACCAGCAAAGCTAACCAGAAAAGACTTAAAAATACTAAATTCCATTGAAGACGTTGGCCAATTAGAAGCGACTGATAGTCAGAGTAAGCAAAAGAAATATAGAAAAAGGCTGGTTTTTATTGGTGATTTGCCTTTAATGACTAATAGAGGCACATTTATTATATCGGGCACTGAACGTGTTATCATAAATCAAATTGTTAGAAGTCCAGGAATATACTATAAACAGGAATTAGATAAAAAACAATAAGCAGATTTACAGCGCTAGCTTGATTTCTAATAGGGGCTCTTGGTTAAAATTTGAAATAGATTCAAAAGAGCAGGTATGGGTTAGGATTGATAAAACGCATAAGGTTAATGCCTATATTTTTTTTTGCGTTCTATAGGTATTAGCGCAGAGGAATTAAAAAAAAAGCTTGACTAAATATTCTGTATTAAAAAAAGCTTCTCTGCTATACGAAAAAAAGAATTGCAGAAAGAAGTGGCTGAATCTTCGATAGAAGATATAACCGACGAAGAGGCGCTTCTAATCGTTTACAGTAAACTGAGGCCTAATGAGCCCGCAACTGTATCCGTTGCACAGCAAATGCTTTACGCTAGATTTTTTGATCCTAAGCGTTATGACCTGGGTGAAGTGGGTCGTCATAAAATTAATCAAAAACTGGGACTAAAAATTCCAAACTCTTTCAGGGTTTTGTCGCCTCAGGATATTTTGACTGCTATTGATTATTTGATTAATTTGAAAGATCAAAATATTGGCGCTTTTGACGACATAGATCATTTAGGCAATAGGCGTGTGCGCTCTGTAGGAGAGCTTCTCCAGAATCAAGTGAGGGTAGGTGTTAATCGTTTAGAGAGAATTATCCGTGAAAGAATGATTATTTGTGACCTAGATTCTTTAAGTTTATCTAATCTTATCAATCCAAAGCCATTGATAGCTTCTGTTCGTGAATTCTTTGGTTCAAGTCAATTGTCGCAATTCATGGATCAAACAAATCCTTTATCGGAGCTGACTCATAAAAGGAGAATAAGTGCATTGGGTCCAGGAGGACTAAATAAAGATCGCGCAGGCTTTGCGGTGCGTGATCTACATCCCAGTCATTACGGACGTATATGTCCTGTGGAAACTCCAGAAGGTCCAAATGCTGGTTTAATAGGTTCCTTAAGTGTATACGCGAGAGTGAATAATTATGGTTTTATTGAGACTCCTTTTTATAAGGTGGTAAATGGTCAAGTTCTGATTTCTGGTAGCCCAATTTATATGACTGCTGATGAAGAAGATTGTTTAAAAATAGCCCCAGCAGATACGCCTTTAAATAAAAAGAACTATATTGAGGGAGAAATTATTCCAGTAAGATACAGGCAAGAGTTTATTGCTACTACCCCAGATCAAGTAGACTATATTGCTGTATCCACTATACAAATAATTTCTGCTGCAACATCTTTAATACCATTTTTAGAGCATGATGATGCTAATAGAGCATTAATGGGGTCAAATATGCAGAGGCAAGCTGTTCCGCTGCTACATCCTGAAAAACCGATTGTTGGCACGGGTCTAGAATTTAAAGTAGCAAAAGACTCCGGCAGTGTTGTTTTAAGTAGATCAAGAGGTGTTGTTAGTTATGTTTCGTCAGCCAAGATAGGAATTCAGGATTTATATGGACAAACAATCCATTATCGTCTTAAGAAATATTATAGATCTAATCAAGACACTTGTATAAATCAACATCCTCTTGTTTGGCCCGGAGATCAAGTTTCTGTTGGACAGGTAATTGCTGATGGTGCATCGACAGAGAATGGTGAAATTGCTTTAGGTAAAAATATCTTGGTTTGCTATATGCCCTGGGAGGGATATAATTACGAAGATGCTTTTTTGATAAGTGAAAGATTAGTATATGATGATGTTTATACTTCGATTCATATTGAGCGATACGAGTTAGAGTGTAGGCAGACAAAGATGGGTCCAGAAGAAGTAACGAGTGATATACCTAATGTAAGTGATACTTCTGTTGCTCAGCTAGATCAAAATGGAATTGTAGGTGTTGGTTCCTGGGTTGAAGCAGGTGATATCTTGGTAGGAAAAGTAACACCTAAAGGAGAGTCTGATCAATTGCCAGAAGGTAAGCTTTTACGTGCAATTTTTGGTGAAAAGGCTAGGAATGTTAGAGATACGTCTTTAAGGTTGCCAAATGCGGCAAAAGGAAGAGTTGTTAATATTAAAGTTTTTACAAGGCAAAAAGGTGATGAACTACCTCCAGGCACCAATGCAATAATTAGAATATATGTAGCACAAAAAGAAAAATCCAAGTTGGTGACAAAATGGCTGGTAGACATGGAAACAAAGGCATTATTTCCAGGATTGTCCCTATACAAGATATGCCCTATTTGCCAGACGGTACCCCTGTTGATATTATTTTGAATCCTCTCGGTGTTCCTTCTAGGATGAATGTAGGTCAATTGTTTGAGTGCTTACTCGGATTGGCGGGCTTTTATACTAATAAGGCGTTTAAAATTGTTCCTTTTGATGAAATGTTCGGCGCAGAAGCTTCAAGATCTCTCGTCAATAGTAAGTTAAAGTCTGCCAGCATTATAGCTAATAAGCATTGGTTGTTTAATGATATCCACCCTGGCAAAATCATTCTTTATGACGGTAGGACCGGGGAAATGTTTGACAATCCAGTAACAGTTGGAAAAGCATATATGCTTAAGTTAGTTCATTTAGTTGACGATAAAATCCATGCTAGATCTACAGGTCCATACTCGCTAGTTACTCAGCAGCCTTTAGGTGGCCGAGCTCAACATGGGGGTCAAAGACTTGGAGAAATGGAAGTGTGGGCATTAGAGGCCTTTGGCGCAGCCTATACTTTACAAGAGTTATTAACTGTAAAATCTGATGATATGCAGGGTAGAAATGAGGCTCTTAATGCTATTGTTAAAGGTAAGCCAATACCTAAGCCCGGCACACCAGAGTCTTTCAAGGTATTAATGCGCGAATTGCAGTCTTTAGGATTGGATGTAGGCGTTCATAAGGTTGAACTAAATAGCGATGGAGTAACGAAAGAGATAGAGATTGACTTAATGTCTTATTCTGATAAAGTGCATGATTTACGCAGTAATACTCCTTCTATCGACCCCATAAATGTTGATCGGTCTGCTTTTGCAAATCAAGACCTCCACGATATTGATGCATCTAGTTGAGTTCTTTTGCGTGGACGTAAAGTCCTTTACAAAAGACAGTTATTTAATAAATGAAGGCTATGATAAAATCTGAGCAGCAGTTTGATTACGTGAGAATTAGCTTGGCTTCACCCAAAAAAATTAGATCTTGGGGACAAAGATTATTGCCAAATGGTCAAATAATTGGCGAAGTAACAAAACCTGAAACTATTAATTATCGCACACTAAAGCCGGAAATGGATGGTTTATTTTGTGAGCGTATTTTTGGTCCTGTCAAAGATTGGGAGTGTCATTGCGGTAAATATAAGCGTTTTCGATATAAGGGTGTAATCTGTGAGCGTTGTGGTGTAGAGGTTACTGAGTCTAAAGTCAGAAGACATAGAATGGCGTATATTGAATTGGCTGCACCGGTAACGCATGTCTGGTATTTAAAAGGAAGTACTAGTTACATAGCGCTAGCATTAGATTTAGCAGTTAAAGATGTAGAGAAGATAGTGTATTTTCACTCTTACATTGTAACTAATCCCGGTGATTACGAAAAGTTGCAATATAAACAGCTTTTAGAGGGATACGAATGGCGTGCATTAGAAGACAAGTTATATCCTCAGTCTTCGAGTCTTTTTGGTATAGAGGTTAATATTGGAGCTGAGGCAATATATAAACTATTGAAAGATTTGGATTTAAGTGCGATAGTTGAAATTTTGCGTGAAGATGCATTAAGTCCACCTAGTTTTAATAGAAATCCTTCTCCTAAATTCAATAAGAAAATGAAGAGATTGCGCTTACTAGAAAATTTTGTGTCTACTGGTGCTGATCCTTCATGGATGATTTTTTCTGTCATCCCTGTTATACCGCCTGATTTACGGCCTATGGTGCAGTTAGATGGTGGCAGATTTGCAACAGCAGATTTGAATGAGTTTTATCGTCGGATTATCAACAGAAATAATCGACTAGCAAGGCTAAAAGCTATTTTAGCGCCGGAAATAATTATTAGAAATGAAAAGAGAATGCTTCAAGAGGCAGTAGACTCATTGATGGATAATGGTCGCAGAGGCAGAATGGTTGTTGGTGCAAACAATAGACCTCTTAAATCTTTGTCTGATATTATTGAAGGCAAGCAAGGCCGTTTTAGGCAAAATTTATTGGGCAAGCGAGTTGATTATTCTGGCAGATCTGTTATAGTTGTAGGTCCTGCTTTAAAATTGCACCAATGCGGATTGCCTCGAGAGATGGCTCTAGAATTATTTCAGCCTTTTGTTATACACAGATTAATTTCTCAGGGGATAGTTAATAATATTAAAGCTGCAAAGAAAATGATTCAAAAGAATGAGTCAATTGTCTGGGACGTTTTAGAGGAAGTAATTTATGGACACCCAATACTCTTGAATCGTGCACCTACGTTGCACAGGCTTGGAATACAGGCATTTGAGCCAATATTGGTCGAAGGCAGAGCCATAAAGCTACATCCCCTTGTTTGTCCAGCATTTAATGCTGATTTTGATGGCGATCAAATGGCTGTTCATATTCCTCTTTCTTTAGAGGCACAGTCAGAAGCTCGTCTATTAATGCTGGCACCTCACAATTTTTTTGTCCCCTGCGACAGGACAGCCAATATTAATGCCTAGTCAGGATATGGTTTTAGGTTGCTATTACTTAACAGCGAATAATCCGTCTTCGCAACAAGGTGCTAATCATTATTTTGCAGATTTGAATGATGCTTTGATTGCTTATGAGCAAAATCAAATTGATCTACATGCATATATTTGGGTTAGGTTTGACGGTAAGATTGATGATCAGGATGATTGTGGTCCAAAGCTTTTAAGTGACACTACTGATCAATCTATTTATAAGCTGTTCTCAAATAAAATTATTAAGTTAAGTTTTACTGGTGAACAAGTCGTTCAGTATATAAGAACAACCGCCGGACGAATTCTTTTTAATAAAGTTATTCAAGAAGCTTTATCTGATTAGAGTACTGGAAATATAGTATGAAAAAAACAAGTAGAAATTTACGCTTTTCTAACGTTGTAATAGACAAAAAGCAGCTGAAACATATTATTGTATGGGCATTTAGAAATTATGGAATAGCTAGAGCCGCCAATATGGCTGATAGATTGAAAGATTTGGGATTCTATTATGCTACAAAAGCTGGTATATCATTAAGTCTAGAAGACTTAAGAATACCGCCTGCAAAAAAGACTTTGCTTAAAGGTACTATGGATCTAATTATCAAAACAGACTATAGATACAAAAGAGGCGACATTACGGCTGTTGAGCGATTTCAGAAAGTTATAGATACGTGGAATAATTCTAGTGAGATGTTGAAGAAAGAAGTTGTTAAGTATTTTAAGAGCACTGATCCTTTGAATGCGATTTACATGATGGCTTTTTCTGGTGCTAGAGGTAATATTGCTCAGGTAAGGCAATTAGTAGGAATGCGTGGTCTAATGTCTGATCCGCAAGGGCAAATTATTGACTTGCCCATATCTAGTAACTTTAGGGAAGGATTGACAGTAACAGACTATTTTATATCTTCTTACGGGGCAAGAAAGGGGCTAGTAGATATTGCTTTAAGAACGGCCGATTCAGGATATTTAACTAGACGACTGGTAGATGTAGCTCAGGATGTGATAATTCGAGAATTAGATTGCAAAACTTCTCAAGGTATTTTATTGGAAAATGTTGTAGATAACAAAAAAGTACTATTTGGACTAGAGCAATCTTTAATAGGTCGCTTGTTAGCAGAAGATTTGTTTCATCCTGAAACTGATGCTTTGATTGCGCATGCTAATCAAGACGTGGATAATATCCTCGCAGAGGAAATTATAGATGCAGGTATTACAAAAGTGCTCGTGAGATCACCAATTACTTGCGCTGCCAATAGCTCGGTCTGTCAAAAGTGCTACGGGTGGAATTTGGCTCATGGCAGATTAGTTGATCTAGGTGAAGCAATTGGAATTATTGCAGCACAGTCCATAGGTGAGCCAGGTACGCAGTTAACTATGAGGACATTTCATACAGGAGGTGTATTTACAGGGGAATTTGCAGATAGAATTTATGCTCCTTTTGATTCAATTATTAGGCATCCCGATAAATCTCTATTGGTCATTACAAGAACAGCTCACGGCGATAAAGCATACTTGGTAAAAAAAGATTGCAATATTATTTTATATAGTCTTAACGAAAAATACCAAAAGAAAATAGCATTAAGCAAGAACTCTCTACTCCTGGTTGAAAATTCTGCTAAAGTACTAAAAAATCAATTGATAGTTGAGTACCCTTTAAAAAATCGTTTAGCTGAAAAAGCACAAAAAACTATTGTTGCAGATACAGCAGGCAAGATTGCTTTTGTAGATTTATCAATAGAGGAAATTGAGAGCAGGCAGCACTTTGTTAGAAGCGCGCAATCAGGTGGACTAGCTTGGATTTTATCTGGTCAGGTGCATAATATACCTGATAATGCAGAATTTGTAGTGAAAGCAGGTTCTATTATAGATCTAGGTAGTTTATTGGCAATTGAGCAGATTGCTACTAGCTACTCTGGTTATGCTCAAATTCTAGACCGAAACACAGGTAAAGATATTCAGGAGATTTTAATAGTAACTGCATCTCGAATTATAGCAAATGCTACATTGACTCATGATCAGCATTTTTTAAATAGTATCTGTACTTTAAAAACTCAAAGTCAGGACAGTTTTTTCATAAAAATAAACCACAATGACAAAGTTGCTAATGGTCAAATAATTGGTGAATTAGATTCTAATGTCTATAAAACCACCACAGGAGGTATTATAAAGTATCTTGATTTACCAGTATCTAAGAAAAAATACAGTGTAAGTGATGATCATTACAGTATCTTGGGTGCGGGCTATATATTGTGGATAGCAGAAGAAACTCATGAAATTAACAAAGATATATCACTATTGCTTGTTAATCATGGTGATTTTATTAATAAAGGTACAGAGATTGTTAAGAGTCTTTTTGCTCAAAATACTGGTATTGTTGAGATAATAGAAAGAGACAGTATTGTAAGAGAGGTCGTGATTAAGCCTTGCAAGGTTTACAATGTTGATAATGAAGTGCCGTCACGCCATCAGGTAAAAAAAACAAGGATTTTTGCGCCCAGGAGAAAAAATTGTAGAGGATATTGTAACCAGTAAGTTGGTTTACTGGGAGTATCTTAATTTGGCAAACAAACGGGTTTTGTTAATTAGGCCTGTTGTTGTATATTCTATACCAAATAAAAATTATGATTTTACGCATACTGAAGACTCTTTTCGTCCAAATCTTATTAATTTAAGCTTGATTAGACAAATCAATTTCAGGGATGGAGCCAGGGTTAAGTCAGTGCAAGGCGTAGATTTGATTAAAACATATTTGACGATAGAGATCTCGCAGGAGCTATCTGGCCTTACATGCTTTGTTAATTTTGTTGACCTTAGTGTATCTCATGCTCAGTTGAAATTTATTGTCGCAGATAAAATACTAATTAGGAGCAGTAAAGCAAGCTCTAAAAATGATCAAGTCTTTTCTAAAAATAGGATATTGGTATCAGATAATTCATTTGTTAATAGACATCAGGTTATTGCCCAAACAGAATTATTGTCAAATGTATCTGGTCAAGTAATTGATATTCAGGAGTCGCAGATATACAATAGAAGATTTTTGATCTTGACTAAGGCAGATAGATATGTTTGTAGTCTTGATAAATCTAGTCCTCCTAGGGTTAATGTAGGTGATTGGGTTTGTAAAGATCAAGAAATTGCTCAAAATGTTTATTCGCTGGATTCCGGCCAAGTGATTTCTGTATCTAGTGAAAATGTAGTAATAAGAATAGCTAGGCCTTATTTAATATCCCCTGGTTCAATTCTTCATGTTTATCACAATGGCTTAGTGCAACGAGGGGAGAGTATTGCAACATTGATTTTTAATAGAGCCAAAACAGGCGATATTGTTCAGGGATTGCCTAGAATAGAAGAGATATTAGAGGCACGTAGAAAAGCAGATAGTAATTTTAATCCTCATTTATTGCTAGAAAAGAGATTCCGTTTTTATTTAGATTTAGGATTAAGTTTAGATGATGCAACTCGTATTAGCTTACGTGATATACAATTGCTTCTGGTTAAAGAAGTTCAGTTGGTTTATCAGTCTCAGGGGGTAGATATTTCCGATAAGCACATTGAAGTAATTGTCCGTCAGATGACTTCTAAAGTGAAAATAGAAAATGGCGGAGATACAAATCATTTACCGGGAGAAATGGTTGATTTGCAAAAAATAGAGGAGATCAATAGAACTCTTTTTGCAATCAATAAGCAAATGGCAATATATCATCCTATTCTGCTCGGTATAACAAAAGCATCTTTAAATACGGAAAGTTTTATTTCGGCAGCAAGTTTTCAAGAAACGACCAAGGTATTAACCGAAGCAGCTATATCTGGTAAGCTAGATTGGCTTAGGGGCCTGAAAGAAAATGTGATTATTGGTCGATTAATTCCAGCAGGAACAGGCTTTAGCTCGTATAGTAATAATATGAGTATTGAAAGACTTGGTGATAGTGATTTGCACGACCGTAATCATAACCCAGTTTTGTTTAAGCCAGCTGATAGCTGCTTTGAAGATATTATACTTGATGATAGAGAGGCAAGAAATTTAATTAATTGGAGACAGCAAGTTAAAAATTTGCAACATAATAAGGATATCTATTAAAAATATCAGTATCCTTTTGGTTTTTTTCTGAGAATATCCGCAAAAAATTTAAACTGAAAAATATAAAATAATCTAAACAGTACTTTAATCTAGTTGGAGAAATATCTGAATTTATATGGCAAACGTATCTTTGTCCGAGTTACTAGAAGCTGGCGTACATTTCGGTCATCAGTCTAGAAGATGGAATCCTAAAATGTTTCCTTATATTTATGCAGAGCGTCATGGTATACATATTATTGACCTAGTTCAAACAGCACAATTGCTTAATGAGGCACATGAATTGATTAAAGGTTTTGCAGCTGATAACAAGACTTTTCTTTTTATAGGCACCAAAAGACAGGCTGCTAGTATCATTGCTGAACAGGCTGCTAGATCTAATTCTTTCTATGTTAATCAAAGATGGCTTGGTGGTATGTTAACTAACTGGAGTACTATTAGGTCGAGAGTTGAAAGACTGAAAAATCTTGAAAAGCAGGAACAAAGCGGTGCAATGAACAAGTTGCCCAAAAAAGAGGCTGCATCCTTGCGCAAAGAGCTTGAAAAGCTCAAAAAACACTTGAATGGTATTAAAGATATGAAAAGGATTCCTGATGTTGTCATTGTAGTTGACCAAAAAAGAGAAGCCACGGCTATTCAGGAGTGCATAAAATTAGGTATTACAACTCTATGTATCTTAGATACAAATTGCAATCCAGATCTTGTTGATATACCTATTCCAGCTAATGATGATGCTATAAGATCTATTAAATTAATAGTTTCTAGAATAGCATCTGCTATTATAGAGGGCCAGTCCTTCAATCTAGCTACTTAAAAATATAAGTTTTAGGCGTCTACTATCTAGCTGAAATTTGTAAATATTATGCTGTTTAACAAAAATTAATTCATTAAGGTCACTAATCTATGTGCACATATATATCTGCTCAACATGTTAAAGAGTTGCGTAGCCAAACAGGCGCAGGAATGATGAGTTGTAAAAAGGCATTACAGGCTTCAAAAGGGAATATGTCTTTGGCTATTGAAAATTTACGCAAGCAGGGTTTAGCTTCTGCTGGCAAAAAATCTCAACGCATTACTGCTGAAGGCTTGATTGAAAGCTATATTCACGCGGGCTCACGCATAGGTGTTTTACTTGAATTAAATTGTGAAACAGATTTCGTTGCGCGCAGTGAAGAATTTCGAAAACTAGCCAGAAATCTGGCAATGCAAGTAGTCGCATGTCCCGATGTTCAATATGTCTCTGTTCCAGATATTCCTGATGAAATTATTGCAAATGAAGAAAGGATAGAGATGGATAAAGAAGACTTGCAGAATAAGCCTGCCAATATTAGGCAGCTTATTGTGAGCGGCAGAATTGAAAAAAGACTGAAAGAACTTGCGCTTTTGGATCAAGCTTTTGTACGTGATCCCAGCTTGTTAATCCGTGATCTAATTGATCAAAAAATCTCTTTATTGGGAGAAAATATTAAGATTCGTCGTTTTAAAAAATTTATTCTGGGTGAAGGTATTAAAAGAAAGATTGCTGACTTGTCCTAAGATCTATTGTAGATATTGAATTTTTGTGAATATCTTACTTATCTTTTCTGTTTTTTGCAATTATTATTGTT
>JADWZK010084428.1_pt1 | contig 14488 bp, 19 predicted proteins | sample 8957641 | NCBI WGS metagenome assembly JADWZK01 (sample SAMN16576796, study PRJNA672827) | algae metagenome | host: rhodolith | place: South Korea: Udo, Jeju | collected 2014-09-18 | reverse complement strand
CCGGCCGATCACTTGAGACGGGCAATGTGGCCAGGCGGGGGGCGACGGAGCCGGGACCGGACGGGGGACATACATGAGGGGGAGCGAGTCCGCTGCCCGGTAGAAAACACCCAATAACGGTTAGATGTCTAGGCGAAGGGGGGCTCGCGAGCGGGTAATAGAAATAAGGAAGTTGTGGAAGCTCGCACCGTAGCTGAGACAGGCGCACTACCCAATGTAGGTTAGAAAACGCGCTGAGGGGGTACGGTCCTTGGGACCGGAGTCCGCTCCCGATCAAGGGACAAGCCACTCGGGCTTGAGTCATACTTCATCGATCAGGGGACCAGTCCGCAAGGTAAATCGAGCCTCCCAGGTTCACTGGAGGGGGCGCTGCTGCTCGGGTAATTATACCCGGCAGCGCGCACTGTAAACCTATACATCATACAACGTAATTATCACTATCCCAAAATTTAGCTAAAACCCAAAAGGAATACCTAAACTGTATGGGTATCATGACGCTGCGTATCGCCGTATGATCACGGATTGTCCCGCGAAAAATACTACCCGCTGCGGGTTGGACGTGTGCATCCGATGTACCACATCATCATCCTCGCTCCAGACTTCGTGACGTTTGCTCAACTGACTGTTCCGCAAGCTGCCAAGACCTCGAAAACTGTTTGAATGAATGCCTAACTGTGGAAGGCGATGGGAAATGAATTTGTGTTGATGCCGCTGGCGTCGAAGTGGAATAGGCGCTTCCCGCTTATCTACCAAACGGAAGCGAGAGAACCGCTCCATGGCAAGAAGAAATTATACCAGGGGAAGAATGCTGCGGAACCTGATCGCATGGTCACCGCGATCTGACAAAGCGAGCACCAGACCTCGCTTATGCGGAGCTTCATTGACGGAGCGGCCCGTCCACATAGAATTGGGTGCGAGCGCAGGAAAAATAGGCGAACTAGACTCGATCAACACCGGATGGAAGGATAGATTCTTCTTAGTGCAGATGAGCAATCTTAATGAATTTATAGACTTTATCGTTTGCTGAGAGATGGAAAAGGAACGTCTGGTGTGGTGAGCTGCGGGGCGCGAAGTGTCCCACGCCCCTACATTGGCCAAAGGTGGATATGGTATGGATCGGAGGTTTCCTTTACTGGTGTGCATCCGGGGCTCGGCTTAAATACCTAGGAAAGGAAGGGCACCTGTGCACAGTCGTGACGATCAACGACAGGAACGGAATGCGAGTTTCTGTCGAATATTTCGACGATGAGCCACGTGAACCCCTCCGCCTCCCAGAGGAGAAGTGGGGAATCATGGCACATCCCTAGCCGAAAGTTGCATCCCCGTGCCGGATCCGCCGCGGACAAGTTGGTGAGAGAACAGAAAAGGCAAGCGGCGCAAGAAGAGCTCGCGAAAGTTAGACTTGAAGAGGGAGAACTAGAAAATGTCCTCAGCTTCAAATACATCGGCGTAATGGAAAGCCGGTGACCGGGACCCAATGGCTGTGTGAACCTCTGCGTGACTATCGCCTGGGCCCGCTTTAGAGACCTAGAAGGTTACTGACCGATGCGAGACTCCCATGAAGACTCCGCATCCGCCTCTGGAACTCTTCCGTCACGTCAACCCTCGTGTACGGTTGCGAGAGCTGGAATATGACCCAAGCCGTGCTCCGTAAGCTGAACGCAATCGCATCTAAAATGCTCTCGAGGATAACGGGAAGAACCATTGCGGATGAAACCCGACAGCCCTAAGTGGATATTGTGATGCGCGCAAGAGACTAGCGCTTGAACTGGCTGGGCCACGTTCTCAGAATGGAAGGGCACTGCTTTACCCGGCAAATCCTACTCCAATGCGTCAAACCAACCCCAGAATCTATCCTTGGTGAAGTATAGCGGCTGGAAATACAAGCAGCGATAAATCTAGCAAAGGAGAGAGTGGAGTGGAAGAAAAATAGACCTTCTAGCCGCTGCTATCTTCATTAGGGGATTATGCATGAAACAAAACATTACAACACAATACAGGAAAGGAAGGAAAGGTGGAGGCTACACGTGTTCTGCGACTAATACTGTTCACGTGGAGCCGAGAGCGTACGTGTCTGAATGTCTTTGGGATCTCGAGAGGTTGCCAGGCGTGCTTGTGACGCTCCATTGCCCCATTTCAAAAGAGATCAAAGAGCCATGGAAAGAATTGAAAGAGCCTTGATAACCTTCATCGGTAAGCAGGTATAGTCGAAGAGTTAGCGTCAGCATAGTTTTCGTCTGCTGTAGTAGCTTGTAAATGTTGGGCTTTCTTTAGGTTTAGGCGTCTGATTGAGTTTCTTCGGCCGAAGGTTTGGAGTCAGCGCCAGTGCCCCAGCGCTTTATCGGTCTATTTGGCGTTAACCCCGTATCGCCAAGAGCCGTGAGGTGGATATAGGGCTTGTGTTTTGGCAGATCCGTTGCGTTTCGGTGTTAGAATAGTTCGATTCAACCGCTTGTGGGACGGAACGCTTGTGTTGCGACCCGTAATCCGTTGTGGCTTGCATCAGCGAGTTCGCTTAGGCCATATGAGTGGAATTTATGCTCTTGGAGCGGCATGTCTTCCTTTATGTTGGTACGTCAGCGCATGCGTAGTAGCGCCTTCACCGTTGGGAAGGCTTCAAAGTCTGATGCCGTCTCCGTGGTTGGCGTGGACCGCGAATCGCCGAAAGCGGTGTGTCAGTACATCGGTTCGGTCGTCGCTTGCGCCGGCCTTCTCCGAGGATAGCATTGAAAACGTTTTGTCTTCGCCTTCAATAATGGCATGAAACTGATCGTCCCAGAAAGGGATGGAGCATCGGCTGCCTAGCACTTCACCGGCATATGATGGGCAGTTTTGTCGTGAGTTGGATCGTAAGCGCAGGTGGATCAGCGCTTTGTCCAAAGATTCACCGGCACTAGATGTTCTGTGCCTGGCCGTCGAGTTGAGACATCGCAACAGTGTTACGATTCAGCAGAATCAGCTTTGGCGATGTGCGCGGGTAGATTTCCCTGTCTCTGCATTTCGCCTTTGAAGTGATAGTTTTACGCACAACACCCGTCAGGCGGATCAGAAATATTGCTTTCGCAAGTCTTCTTGGACGGGAAACCCCGTAATGATCATTGTGGCGAGCCGCGGGGCGCGAAGCGCCCAACGTCCCAACCTGGTGTAAAATTCACTCCGACACGCGGAAACTCTGCGTCTGAGGGCGTCGCGGTCCACTGGCTTGCTACCAAAGCACCGTATTGCAGTTCAGAAAAACGGGTTCGTGCCGCGTTTATTTGTTACCCAACACTGGGTAAGTAATGTCCTGCAAAGGACCGGGCGAAGAGGGAACGTCGAGGCACAACTTGGAGCAAAAGAGTTTGTCGGTTTTACTTCTTCACTACGCAATCTACGTAGACCATCCCCCTCTTTTCTCTTCAAACTGCGTACCCCGCGCTCCTTTTATACTCATTTCAGAATATTCCTTAGCGGTCTGCAGTGTCACTGCATATCTCCTGCAGATTCCACTGCGCCGCATAGTCGTAAATAGAAATCTTTCACATTGGTCGTGAAAGCACTTCTCGCCACATAACAAGTCCGGCTCGTATCCCGCATCATCGTCATCGTACCTTTTATTGGAGGAGATACGCGGTTCATACTCCTTGTATGTCGGCGACACACGGTCGTATGGGGGCGACACACGGTTCATACCCTTGTGTAGAGGGAATACACGGTCCACACCACTGTGTGTTGGCGACACACGGTCGTGTGGAGGCGACGCAGTGTTCATACGAAGGACCGCATTTCACATTCCTCACTTCATGCGCAACCGGGGTAAAGCGTAAAATTTAAAGTTCTTCTCGTAACGCTGGACCATATGCACGTCGCTCGCCCATCACAATTGGTAAGCGGCCGGTCACTAGCATACGCTCTAAGCAGTCCGATATTTGGCCACCCATCGGTTTATTGAGTGCCTCGGCTGTGTTTTGCGCACCGACACCCAGATAATGTCCGAAATTGATCCGCTTTCGAATTCGGCTCGGGGAAGATGCACGTCCGCAATCACCCCACGGTCGTTTGGCGTACTCTGCGCCGCCAAACAGCGATGTAGACATTTAGAGTCTACGAATACGTCAGTTAAATTCTCGGATCTGTCATCTCCGTGTAGGATTCTTGGATAAATCGCGCACAGCCCACTGCTGTAGCCGCCGAAAAAGTCTGATCCTACGACTCGGTACTGTTTATGAGATTGGGGCGCAATTGTATAAAAGATTCTATCCACATCGGACCCGAATGCGATTCCAGCAATACAACCTTCCTGCGCCACCTTTTTCAGACTGGCATCGGAGAACACAGAAACCATTGCCGCGGCTTTTTCCTGTACAGAAGACTGAATGTACGACATAGTAGGGTCTCTTTTGAGTGCATCCCTGGTGATTGCATTCGCTTTCTTCATCCCACATACATCCATTCTGGGGATCACTTGCTGAGTATAACTGGCAGCAAATCATCCAAACGGAGAAACACAGACACCAAGATAACCTAGTTTGCCCGCGACCTAGTCTCTTACGTTCTATACATGTGATGGGATTTCCCGGTTATTTTCGCCGATGAACAGAAAATTTCAGCAGCTCGATCTCGCGCACTTCGAGGTCGTCGACGTACTTTGCGACAACAAGCAGTAATCCGCTACAGCGGCATTCTTGGTTACGGTGGTCGTGCTGATCACTGTCATCGCGAATAAGGAGCTGCGGCGCGCCCCATAGGGCGCTGCGCAATACTTCTGATTCGCGCTGCCATTTACGGCAGGCGGACCCAATTCCGTACTTGATTGCGGGAAGCAACCACATTTCTCCTCGTAGGTTCATTTCCCCAGAAGTGCGCACATACAAGTCGCTCTGCCGCACTCCAGATTGGGTGCACGCTCCACGGATATAGGCCTTGCCCAAGATCATTCCTGCGCAAACCGCGGTACTGTACAATAACCTGAACGCGTTGTGAGAAACCACGGCCGCATCCGTACGTAGACTGCCTTTCTCGTCGTCGCGGTTCCCATGCACGCATAAGCGAGCTTTCAGCAAGAATAGGTTCCCACCTCCGTCTTCTTCATCGTCCAATATCTTTACCTTGTAGACGAAATGTGACGAAATAACATTTCCTCAGTCAGGAACTGCGGTACACTGCAGTCTGCGCATGTTCGGAAGCCAATTGCTCCCAAGTTCGGCATCCTGTGCTTCCTGATGCAACCAGTATGGAGTACAGCGAAGCTCTTTCGACATAAACTGCGCATTGCCGAGAGCATCGTGCGCGAGCTTCAGAGTGGCCTGTGCAACCGCATCGCGGTCAATAGGATCGGGCACCAAATTAAGCCTTTCAATTGGCTTTACGGCGCGACCACTTAGTCGCAATGGCGATGCTACTTCAATAAAAGCAGTATCAGAAATAACCACCTCCTTTTCCTCCGTGCTTGCAGCCCCGGTTGTGCTCTTCGCTTCCACGGCAATTTCGCCTCGTTGCTTAACCTCAGCGTTGCGGTCAGCGTCGCATGAAATTCGTACTGTAGAACGCAGGACCCTTCCTGGACTACTATTATCAGAACGTGGTGAATCCAAGGCGACTTCTCTGCTGTTGGAAGACCTGTCAGAGAGGGAATCGCTGTTCTCGTCCGAAGAAGACGCAGTAATTTCCACAGGAGGAGGCCCAGAGGTTCTGTATCCACCTTCGATGGTATCCAGCTCTGCAAACACCGCAACTGCGGCCTGCCAGTTTTTCGGAATTGTCCCAACGCCCTCCGGCGTGACGACACATTTACCGCGCCCGGTGCATATCACAACAGAGTGCTCCTCCCGCACGGACCGGACTTTCCGTTTGACTCGTTTGCCCCGCGGCCGATTACCGCCGGGCATTAAAACCAATACTTCGCGCCCGATTCTGATTTTCTGGAATGAAATACTAGCGGGTCGCGCCTTTAAGACCTTAGCAAGCAACAACCTCGCGACGATTTCCGATGCGCGTCTCGTACCTCTTGTGATAGTAGCCGCATACCACTACAAGCCACAGACGGTGTGTAACCTCGAACTAATTCAAATGGCGGCGCCATCCTGTTGCGGTAAAAATGTTTCTAATGAAACAAGCCTCTGAGAAACGCTCATCAAACGGCAATTTAGCGCCTTCTTCGTCGTTCTTAATTCGCCCAAGCGCGTCTTTCAGCACTCTGTACTCGCGCACTACGGGCCCAGCTTTGCTGTGTCCTCTCGCAGGCAATGTAATTAGTTTTATGCCGGCATCTTTGGCCCATTTCCGCGCAACACCCTTGTTGAATTCCGTATTCGCCTCATTCTCAACCTGATCACCCTGTCCAGTATTCAGAACGTTCTCAACAATTTCATCAAGTCTCACGGCGGAATAACCGACACCTTAGAGTAGCATGTAGTGTAGTCAACGGCATGGAACGCAAGTTCTGTTCCCCCGTAAATGAAATCGATGTACACCCTTTCGTTGAATTTCAGGTGTATCCTGCTCATGCTGAATTTGTGTGCAGGCGGCGGATCTTCACTCCGCATACATGCCGTGCACTCTCCTTGTACACTCGCAATCTCAATTGCCATATCGGGATGCAACTTTCCCGAAAGCTTAAGCAAAAGTTCGACAGAGCGAGGGTGCAGATGTGTCCACAGATGCATTCGTCTGGTAATGCCAAGCTGTACGACATCATCTCCAACGAAATTCTGCAGCAACGTCTTTGCTGCGTTTATGTACAGCCCGTCATAGGCTATGCGAAGATGAGAATGGCCGTCAACGACTCACCGTCAACGCAGGAGAAAAGCCAGTTGCGACTCAATGCACCTGTAGTGTACTAGCGTATCGTTTCCAATAACTAAGGGAACATACCCATCGACGACAATGCCTGAAATATTGATTAGCACATCATCCGACAGCATCTCCCACGAACCTCCTGCACGACGGAATAATTGGCGTTTGTCCCGAATGCACGGAACTCGTAGTCTGTGGACTTCCTTGGTGCAATATACGCCTCCAGCACGAGGTCGTCATAGAACCGAACGTGGTTTAGAACCGTTGCAGTTGCATCGCTATGTATATTAGCATCAGAGAAGTGAGGAACCTGTGTCAGATCTTTCATTACAGGCGTAACTTCGCCGTCTGTAACATAGGACATCTTAGTTAGCGATATCTGCGGCGGATTTACCCATCGCAAGAAGGAAAGAGAAGCCGCCGTCCTTTTCTTTCTTAGGATGACCAGAACCGTCTATATTTTGACATTCCCAACTTAGGGGTTCGTAGACGCACGCAGTCATCATACAGCTTTTTGTACTTCGGGTTTTCGTAGTAAAATTTCATATCCAGCATTTCAGATCAGGAGGCTTAACAGTCAGACTAGACCGTACAGATACCACACCGGATTCTGGAAATTTCCTAAGTGTACTACGACTCGAATTCTGCCTTGCCATACTCTTAGCCGCAAGATCACCGTGATTAATGCGCCTGAAAACCATCTGTACCGCCTCCAAGGTTATCAGCGGGCCCATGACACGGGGCCGGGTGACGAGCGCAATGGTTCCTGTTGTAACATGACATAACAGAGATCGTTGTCATTCTCTCTGACAATGAGATCGTCTTCTACTCCTCTGGTAGAATCAACGGCGGAATGCATCGCAGCATTTCTCCCTGCTACTGCTCATAAACCGACGAGCACGTCATCGACGGGGTCGCATCCGGCGGTGCATCAGACCAACCATGCATAACGGCCATGGCGACCTGTATCGCTTCCAGAACTGCCTTGGAACTGTTCAGGAGTTCCCTCAGTTCCACCGTGCAAATTGACAAGGAGTCCTTCACGCACTGCATAGTCCTCTCCCTGTTGCGCATGCCCTGCACTGCAGAGTGTGACCCTCTAACCTTTTCAGAACCAGTAGCGGCACCGGGGTCGATTGCACTGATATCCTCAGCGGCCGGAGCTCCGCCAACAACGGGGTAGTAGCTCATTGCGAGCGCCACGGATGCCGCTCTTTCTAACGACGTCTGCGAGGAGAGCAGTCCTGCACTATCATCGCCCTCAATTTCCTTCTGAAACTTTTTTGACGATTGAAGTACAATGCTGAACACAATACGAGAGACCTTGGCATTTAGGACGCAAAGCAGAGCCAGCAGCTCCTGTATTCTAGCAGAACGCGCAGTCGCGCCGTGGCTGCGAGCGTAATTCAAGCTTAATGAGCTGTACTCTGTCCAATATCTATCATAGGTTTGACTCTTTGGTCAACCTTACCCAGAGGGCCCTGCCAAGCCATTGCAGTCTGCAAAACGCAGACTCTCGATCGACAGGATCCACCAGCTCGAGAATACAGTCAACCATACTCGCAGACTTATCCCTTGTCATGCCGTTTTTCAGCAACGACGATACGTGCCCCATTCGCAAACCTGCGCTACCCCGAATGTTCTCTACGATGGCGAGCATTTGCTGGCCTCTCGTCAGCTTCCTCTTCTCGTCATCGGAAGACAGGTTTTTAAACGCAACCTAATCACATACAAGACGCGGGTACTGGGGCGAATTAGTGTTATCGCAGAACACTGGGGCCTCCCCTTCCTTTACGGACCGGATTCGGTAAGAGGTAGGTCCACCGGCTTGCTGCCACATCACCGTATTGTAACTCACAAACACCACTTAAGCCCGGGTGCGCGCCGCGTATATTTTTGCCCAGCACTGGGTAATCACTGTCCTGCTAACTACCCGACGAAGAGGGAACGTCGAAGCACAACTTCGAGCAAAAGAGTCTGTCGGTTTTACTTCTTCACTACGCAATCTGCGTAGACCATCCCCCTCTTCTCTCTTCAAACTGCGTACCCCGCGCTCCTTTTATACTCATTTCAGCATATCCCTCAGCGGTCTACAGTGGCACTGCATATCTCCTGCTGATTCCACTTCGCCGCATAGACGAAAATAGTAATTATCGCTCACATTTCATGACCACGAACCCGCTTCGCATGTCGTGCCGAGATAGTAAGGGTACGTACAATGTTCATGAAAGCACTTCTCGCCACATAATGAACTTGGCAGAATAAGTCCGGCTCGCATTTCGCGTCATGGTTATCATACCTTTTATTGGAGGGATACGCGGTTCATACTCCTTGGGTGTTGGCGAAACGCGGTCGTACGGAGGCGACACACAGTTCACACCCTTGTGTGGAGGGAATACACGGTCCATACCCTTGTGTGTCAGCGACACACGGTCGTATGGAGCGACGCATGGTTCATAAGAAGGGACGAATTTCACACGCGGGCCAAAGGTGTAGATGGTATGGATCAGTAGTTTACTTTGCTCGTGTGCATCCGGGCTCGGCTTAGATGCTGAAAGGGGCAAAAATAAAGAAACTGGGGAATTCCTTTCCGCGCTTATCGCTTAGATGCTCTGCGGAGCGGCCGATCAGCTACCTTCTTCTTTCCGAAGAGAGAGAAAAGACTCGAACTATGTGCAATTGGCTGCGGTATCCGCGAGATCGTTTGAGGAGCTCAGGCTTTCTGTACGAACGGCTAATTATAAAAACCGAATAAACTCTGAAGTGATCTCTTGAGCATTGCTTGCGTAAGCGACTCCGTCACCAAATCTCCTGCAGCAATTTCATACCATCGGCGCCCCGTTCGCCTGGCACAGGCAACGGGATTCTTCCCACATTATGATTCGCTGTTGCCTCGCGTCGCCTAACAACCCCGCAGTCGCGCTCCGCCGGCCCATCGACTAGAAGCCACCCAGCGCATTTCATCTTCGCCTCCGTCGCCTTGCGCAGCGAACGGGTGCACCGCGTGACGATATCAGGGAACTGAAGGGGTCTTTCCAGCACTGTCTTCGTCGACAGTGCACAGCGCATTAAAAAAATACCTGGGAAAGGAAGGGAAAGTGGAGTCTACATGTGCTCTACGGCTAAAAATGTGCACGTGAAGCCAAGAGTTTGTGCCTCGGATCGTAAATTCTCTCCGCTGTCCTGTCCGTAAGAGGCGTAGGGCCGGGAATCCCAAACCTTGCGTCGGGATGGATATTTCACCCATCCGGGCGCGCGAAGCACTCAAATTACTCGTATCCAATGGATACACACACGTGGTTTCACGAGCTAGGGGTTCCTGGAAACATTGAACTGGTAGCTAGGGACGGAGCGCTGTCGAAACAGTAAGGAAAGCGAGTCCTGGTCCTGGTGTGAGAGCCGCAGACTAGCTGTTTCATCGTCGGTCTGCGTCGGGGCGGCCCGCATTGGCTCCCACACTTGCCCAGACCGAAGCAAAGGGCAGGATTCTCGGATCAAAACCCCGTGCTCCTCTGGAGGTGCGAGATCGGCTCCGGGAGAGGCGTATTTATGCTAATCATATTATATCATACCGGAATCTATCTGGATGGAGAAAATCCACACGTTTATAGTGTATGATAGTACGTCCAAATCAAAAATCATATCCGAGGAAAGGCAAGTGCCCGTGCGGCGTACGCGGTGCCAGGCGCGGAGGCCAGGCTTAGAAATGCGGCGGACGCCCAGGAGACATATGCATTTCAAATTTTCAGGCGGCGGCGGTGGAAAATAACCAATAGGTAAGAAGGAAAAGTACGAAATCTTTCAGTGTATTTACTGAATTATGGCTCCTGGAAACGTACATCGACACGCGTAAACGCACAATCACATACGCAACGTCTTTAGTAAGCTAACACACTACAATTGTCTCCGCGTCAGCGTTTTGTGACGTATCTGCTATGCGTTTGAAATTTCATGCGAAATAGATCGGAATATAATTACAGGTTGTGATAATTAAGCAAATAATATATGGAGGTATTTATTATAAAACTATTGTTTACTGCACATATGTTTCTGAGCTGTATCTGGAACAACAACGAAGGAATAGAAAACAAATGGAATCTTTATTTGAGACAGAAGTATTTGACAATGTTTCGTGTCATATTATGTGTCCGCGTCTTACGAGGAGTTAAAGCTCTCCGAGTTGATGCTCTGGGCACTCTTGCATAGAGATTACTATGCGCAAAGCTCTCATCCAAGTTGCCCACGAAAGGGTTGATCTTGTGCCTTATTGACGGTCACTCCGAGACAGAAGAGGGGAGAAGACTGTGTTCTCCTGAAATATGGTACAGGAAAGCTCTTCTCTCCAAGAGCGCATTGAACTATTGAGTGAGTGATTCAACAAACGGCATGATACATACGACAACCTTCAAGTGCATTAGATTGCTCCACATGAGTTCCAAAATTTATCTTGCACCGCTCACCTGCCCTTTGTGACGGCACGAATTGCGGAGCAGCCCTGATCTTACTTAAATAAGGTGCTCTGGTAGAGAAGATCTTCCTATGAGACGGTTCAAAAGCTCCATGGGATACCAAAGACCGTTCTATCCTCGTCTTCAACTGTGCAACCACTGAGAAATATCTTATAGCTCCCTGGAAACCTTGAGTCCACTTTCGCGTTTATCTCAAAAAGCCAGAAGTTTCTGGAGGCTGGGCAGTCCTTTACGTAAGCCAGCCCAAGCCCGAGTGATTCAACTCCAGTCGCTCAAAGACAGAGATGCATAGGGAATCTTCATGCAGAGCATTGCGCTCCGATTCAGGATTCTCCACCGTGTTTCTCGCCGACTCTCAAAGACGCCCTCGTCCGTGACGAAGAAGAAAACTGCAGTCTCTGAGGCATGCGGCTCGTTCCGTAGAGATGATAGGCGAATTTTATTGTCACACGAAAGATTCGGAATCGTCATAAAGGTCTCAATATTTAACGCATCCGTGCATAATTTCAGCTCTAGATCCCCGGACCACATTAAAAATCCCTGTGAAAAGTCAACGGTAATCATGCGAGAGGAGGAGATTGTCACGGAGAAGAATCTCGGCGGGCCCAAGGAAGGACAAGATGTTCGTATACCGATACCTGTCCAGGTGGCGGGCCTCATCCGCCCGCTATTGCACTGTGCGAAGGAGATTTGCAGTACGGATGCGGGTATATATGCGCCTCTGAGGATCTTCAAATAACTGGCTCCGCGAATAACCAGATGCGTTTTCGTGACGAGGCGGCCAACAACAGGTCGATGAAGGTGCTCATGGGAGCGGTCACGTCTGTCTGACCTCTTTCGCTGCAATGCTTCGAGTTCGATCTTCAATATTACAAACGATACGCAGTAAGACTATTTTTGGATCGTGATGTGTCATATCTTCCCTTTATGATCAGAAATTTCGGGACAATGAATGCTGGGTTTTTCTAATTGCAAAGAACATCTGTTATAAGCCAGCATAATTCCTCATCGGGGTCCAATTGATTGCCATACTCTTCATTATCTATTGAAAAGCCTTAGGAAATGTTTTAAAAGGCTTCTTAATTGTCTGTAAATGTAGCTCTTGCCGAGAGTGATTCACCAGAAAGAACTGCAAATCTTATATAGGCTCCCAGAGAAGAATCTCGAGTGGAAAATGATATGACAGAATTGCATTGCGCTCTGAAGGGTTTCGAAATATTGATTGTCGGAATTAAAAGCTGCAGGACCGAATTCAGTGCCATCTCGTTTTTTCCCTTTGCACATGAAAAACATGTAAGGATACGACAGCGACAGTGCGCCGCTGCCTTTTTGTTCAATGGTCCTGGGCCCTCTGTGTAGTCAGAATCATATCGCAATTGTCTGCGACTTTGCAGCGTTTTGTCGATGGTCACTTCTCGCCTGGTTTAATTTGATCGCCGTTTATCCTTTGTCGTGTCTTCCGTGTCGACGAAAGGTCCGTTCATTGGGAATTAGTTTATTTGTACCGTCTATTTCACTGTACAGTATGCTTATGTTCACGGGAATTTAAAATGTACAATTAAAGAACGTTTCGAAAACTATGTCTCCTCTGTCATAATTCTACATCAAATAGTTAGTGCGCGAACAATAAACCTAGTCGTAGCTCAATCTGATTCCACGGCTTTCAATGTTTCCTTTTTAATGAGTTGATTAAGTTCAATGTTTTTCACGCAGACTGGATGAGTGTATTTAAACTGAATGAACAAACATCTGGTATTTCGTCCAGTTCGTACGCCAGAGAAATTCAATTGTTATTCAAATTTTCGATGGTGCGATGCAGGTTGGCTTTCTACTTGCGAGAATTTTGTTTCAATGTCCTTCTTAGGCATTTTCAACGAAAAGGAACGGATAAGCTATCGCATGGTACTTAGAAGCCATTGTTTAGTCTTTCTTGGCATTTCCAAATTTTTACTCAAAATGAAGCAATAGTAGAACAGGACGCATAGAGCAATGTTTATTTTCAATAAGGAAGAATGGCTCTGGTTACTTGCATGAGCAGCACCGTCGATACGAAGCGATGCATCAAACTCATTACCAGTTCTTTTGGTCCACTGTTTTTATAACGCTATTCCCAGTGTATCGTCAGCGCCTGAATTTCGGAAGTCGTTTTTCGTCCGAAGATCGTTCTGCAAGCTTAGGCACAGATCTGCTGGAGGTATTTCAAATTCTTTAAGATGATGGTATGCTAAAGTTCAGTTCCTACCAAAAAATGCGTCTGATTAACCGCAAGTAATTTGATCAATTGAAATAAGTGTCCTGGTGTAAAATATAATTCTTTGGAAGCTTCAAAATGCACACTTTTCATAAGCTTAGATGACCAAGTCAATGTCTTCAATCATAGAATGCCAGTATTAGCGCCAATGCCAAATATAGCCTTTCAGACTCCTGTCCTAAATCGGGGGATTCATGAACAAGAATAGCCCTATCCTTATCCCTGTGAAAACCTCTGGAAACGTTTTTATTTGCGATCTTCTGGATTTTCCAGCATGCTGAATGACCGGCACAAATATGCCTGCATCTTCGGGAATTTATTCTCGAAGAAAATCCTTGAAATCTCTCTTTTAGATATCCACTCCACTGTTTCTGATCAGGATCTTTTATTTTCAGGGATTGTGCTCCCAGTTCTTGCGACACCATTGACCAATTCTCTCATATAGTGAGTCGCAAGCCTCATCAGTCACTTCTTGCAGATCTTGTATGGCTCTACATGTGTAATGGAGTATAGTTGCTCTATGGCCAGATGTTTTCCACGTAGATCCTTCGTGCACTCTAATATGCTCTCACGTGTTTTAAAGAGTTTGAGTAGGATTAGGTCTTTCCCTGAGCTCGAAAGGTTTTCTTCGTCTGTTTCTCCGCTGGAGCTCCGGATGGCAATGAAGTTCTTGTTCGGACCGGAGCCGTCACAGACTGACCAGGATGCAAATTCATTAAAACACAGTTAATTGTCTTTTGCTCCGACATGACGATCGAAACTCGATGCAGCATTCTTGAGGGATATTTTACTTCCCGGGCAATATTTAGAACGTTTTCAGCAGTGCGCCTGCCCGTTTGGCGCATGTGGACACTCCGTATTGCTGACTTTTTCCTGTGGCGTTTCCATCCTTGAGGAGACGCAGAGCCATCTTTCGCTTTTTGGCATTTTCCAGACACTTTTGCAGGGCGATCTTTCGGTTACTGGTCTGTTTCCGCATAGATTGATGCATCTT
>JADWZK010250405.1_pt1 | contig 14546 bp, 13 predicted proteins | sample 8957641 | NCBI WGS metagenome assembly JADWZK01 (sample SAMN16576796, study PRJNA672827) | algae metagenome | host: rhodolith | place: South Korea: Udo, Jeju | collected 2014-09-18 | reverse complement strand
TGCCTGGTAGTAGGCAATCGTGCGCCATCTCTCTTAATACATGTCTAGATAGGCCAAATGTTCTATAGTAACCTCTGCTGCGTCCAGTTAGCCAGCATCTGTTTCTTAGTCTTATAGGTGCGCTATTGCGCGGCAATTTTTTGTAGTTTTTTCTTGTATTTTTTAATTGTTCCTCAAAATTTACAGCTTGTTTCATCTGTTGTTTAATGTGTTTTCTCTGTTCTATATTCTTATTGACGAGTTTTTTTCTTTTTATTTCCCTTTCAATCATACTTTTTTTTGCCATCTGGATTTCCTTAGTATTTTTTTCTAAAAGATATGTTAATCGATTTCTAGAATTATTGCAATTTTATTAAAATTAAAGGACATACTGTACATTTTAGTACAAAGTAAATCCTTTAATTATTTAAGTATTAATTAAATTTTCCGCTTGTTGAAGCAATAACAAAAGCTGCATATGTTAGTATATATCCAACGGAAAAATGAATTAACCCTACTAATCTTGCTTGTACAATTGACAAAGCAACTGGTTTATCTTTCCATCTAATTAGATTAGCAAGAGGTGTTCTTTCATGAGCCCATGCCAAGGTTTCAATTAACTCTTGCCAATAACCTCTCCATGATATTAAGAACATAAAGCCAGTAGCCCAAATTAAATGGCCAAATAAGAACATCCATGCCCATACTGATAAGTTATTCATTCCATAAGCATTATATCCATTAATTAGTGGAGATGAATTTAGCCATAGATAGTCTCTAAGCCATCCCATCAAGTATGTAGATGATTCATTGAATTGACTAACATTTCCTTGCCAAATTGTTACGTGTTTCCAGTGCCAATAGAATGTCACCCAGCCTATTGTGTTAAGCATCCAAAAAACTGATAAATAGAATGCATCCCATGCTGAAATATCACAAGTGCCCCCTCGTCCTGGCCCATCACATGGAAAACTATAGCCAAAATCTTTTTTATCCGGCATTAGCTTAGATCCTCTCGCATCTAGAGCTCCTTTTACTAAAATAAGAGTAGTTGTGTGTAGTCCTAGAGCAATCGCATGATGTACCAAGAAATCGCCAGGTCCGATTGTTAAGAATAAAGAATTTTTATTACTATTAATAGCTTCTAACCAACCTGGCAACCAAATATCACCTCCAGCTCTTAAAGCTACATTATTGGAGCTTGATAATAGAATATTGAAACCATATAGTGCTTTTCCAGAACTAGCTTGAATCCATTGTGCAAAAATTGGTTCAATTAATATTTGTTTTTCTGGGTTACCAAATGCTACTACGGTATCATTATGGATATATAGTCCAAGCGTATGAAAACCTAAAAATAGTGCAACCCAGCTTAAATGAGATATAATAGCTTCTTTATGTTCTAGCATTCTAGCTAAAACATTGTTGTCATTTTGTACTGGATCATAGTCTCTTACAAAGAAAATTGCGCCATGAGCAAAAGCTCCTACCATTAAAAATCCAGCTATATACTGATGATGAGTATACAGTGCTGCTTGTGTAGTAAAATCTTTAGCCATAAAAGCATATGGTGGCATCGCATACATATGTTGTGCAACTAAAGAGGTAATGGCACCTATTGATGCTAAAGCTAATCCTAATTGTATATGTAGTGAATTAGTAATAGTTTCATAAAGTCCTTTATGACCTTTACCTAGTTTACCACTAGGTGGCTCATGAGCTTCTAATATGTCTTTGATGTTGTGTCCAATTTGCCAGTTTGTTTTATACATATGACCAGCAATAATAAATATTACTGCTATGGCTAAATGGTGATGAGCGATATCTGTTAGCCATAATGACTGACTTTGTGGATGAAATCCTCCTAAAAATGTTAGTATTGCGCTTCCTGCACCTTCTTCTTTGCCAAAGATATGGTTAATATTGTCTGGATTAGATGCGTATGCGTTCCAATTACCACTAAAAAATGGTTTTAATCCTTCTGGATGTGGTGGAATGCTTAAAAAATTATTCCATCCTATATGTTGACCTCTGGATTCAGGAATAGCAACATGTACTAAATGACCTGTCCAAGCTAAAGAGCTTACACCAAATAATCCAGACAAATGATGATTTAATCTCGATTCATTGTTTTTGAACCAAGCTAGTCCAGGTTTAAATTTAGGTTGAAGGTGTAACCAACCTGCGAAAAGCATGATTACTGATACGCATAATAAAAATATTGAGCCTGTATATAGATCATTATTGGTTCTCATGCCAATTGTATACCACCAGTGATATACTCCTGAGTAGGCAATATTCACTGGATATAAAGAATTACCTTTTGTAAATGCTTTGACTGCTGGTTGACCAAAATGAGGATCCCATATTGCATGAGCAATCGGTTTGATTTTTGATGGGTTCAATGCCCATTGTTCGAAATTACCTTGCCAGGCAACATGAAATAAGTTGCCGGATGTCCATAAAAAAATAATAGCTAAGTGGCCAAAATGAGATGCAAAAATCTTTTGATATAAATTTTCTTCTGTCATCCCATCGTGACTTTCAAAATCATGGGCAGTAGCAATTCCATACCATATTCTTCTTGTTGTTGGATCTTGTGCTAATCCCTGGCTAAACTTTGGAAATTTTGTTGCCATTTTATCTTAATCCTAATTTATCCTACTGCAATAATTCTTGCTAAGAAGAAAGCCCAAGTTGTGCCTATACCTCCTAGTAAATAATGAGCTACGCCAACAGCTCTTCCTTGTGTAATACTTAGTGCTCTTGGTTGAATAGCAGGGGCAACTTTTATCTTGTTATGTGCCCAAACAATTGATTCGATTAATTCTTGCCAGTAACCACGTCCACTGAATAAAAACATTAAACTAAATGCCCAGACAAAGTGAGCCCCTAAGAAAATTAATCCATATGCTGATAGTGCAGATCCATATGATTGTATGACTTGTGAAGCTTGTGCCCATAAGAAATCTCTCAACCAGCCATTAACTGTTATTGCACTCTGAGCAAAATTACCTCCTGTGATGTGTGATACAGTTCCATTCTGTGATACGCTTCCCCACACATCAGATTGCATCTTCCAGCTAAAATGAAATAATGCAACTGATAATGAGTTGTACATCCAGAATAAGCCTAAGAATACATGATCCCATCCAGATACTTGACAAGTGCCGCCTCGTCCTGGTCCGTCGCAAGGGAATCGGAAACCTAGGTTCGATTTATCTGGGATTAAGCGAGAGTTTCTAGCAAATAAGAATCCTTTAACTAATATAAGTACAGTGACATGGATTGTAAATGCATGTATGTGGTGTACCATGAAATCTGCGGTTCCTAAAGATATAGGCATCATAGCAACTTTGTTACTGACAGCTACAACGTCTCCACCAAATGCATAGCTTGCGCTCGTTAAAGCATTTGGACTAGTATTACCAGGAGCTAATGTATGTATATTTTGGATCCATTGAGCAAAAATAGGTTGTAATTGAATAGCTGTATCTGAGAACATGTCTTGTGATCGACCTAATGCTCTCATAGTATCATTGTGAATATATAATCCAAATGAGTGGAATCCTAAAAATATGCAGACCCAGTTTAAGTGTGAAATGATTGCATCTCGATGTCTTATAATTCTGTCTAATACGTTATTGTAATTTTGTGCAGGATTATAGTCTCTCACCATGAAAATGCAGGCATGTGCTCCTGAGCCTACTATACAAAACCCACCAATCCACATATGATGTGTAAATAGAGATAGTTGTGTTGGATAATCAGTGGCAATATATGGGTATGGAGGCATTGCGTACATGTGATGAGCAACAATTATGCTTAAGGAACCCATCATTGCTAAGTTAATAGCTAATTGAGCATGCCATGAAGTTGTTAAGATTTCGTATAATCCTTTATGTCCCTGTCCCGTAAAAGGTCCTTTATGTGCTTCTAGAATTTCTTTCATACTATGACCTATGCCCCAGTTTGTACGGTACATATGTCCGGCAATGATGAATAATACAGCCAGAGCTAAATGATGATGTGCTGTATCACTTAGCCATAAGCCTCCTGTAATTGGGTTAAGTCCACCTTTAAATGTTAAAAAATCCGAGTACTCATTCCAATTCAAAGTAAAGAAGGGTAAAATTCCTTTGCTGAAGCTAGGGTATAGCTGTGACATAAGCTCTCTATTAACCAAGAATTCATGAGGTAGAGGGAGCTCCTGTGGAGAAATTCCAGAGTCTAGCAACTTATTGATTGGTAGTGCTATGTGAATTTGATGTCCAGCCCAACTTAAACAGCCTAATCCTAGCAAGCCAGATAAGTGGTGGTTCATCATAGATTCTACATTCTGGAACCATTCTAGCTTTGGTGCTTGTTTATGATAATGAAACCATCCAGCAAAGACCATCAATCCTGCCATAAATAGTCCTCCTATGGCAGTTGCATAAAGTTCTAGTTCAGACGTAATACCTGAAGCTCTCCATAGTTGGAACCATCCTGATGTCACCTGTATACCTTGAAAGCCCCCACCAACGTCACCGTTTAAGATTTCTTGTCCTACTATTGGCCAAACAATTTGTGCACTAGGTTTAATATTTGTGGGATTACTTAACCAAGCAATGTAGTTTGAGAATTTAGCTCCGTGGAAATACATTCCACTTAGCCACAAGAAAATAATAGCTAATTGTCCAAAGTGAGCACTGAAAATTTTGCGTGAAACTTCTTCCAAAGAGCTTGTATGACTATCAAAATCATGAGCATCTGCATGTAAATTCCAAATCCAAGTCGTTGTTGTTGGTCCTTTAAGTAAACTACCTGCAAAGTGACCCGGTTTCGCCCATTTTTCGAATGATGTATTTACCGGATCTTTGTCTACCACGACTTCAACTTTTTTTATCGTTTGCTCTTGTGAGCTAGTTGTCATTGAGATTCTCCTCTCTTATTTTTCGAATGAGACAAGAAATTAAAACGCTCGCTTTTGTATTTTATTTCTTTATATTTTAGTTGATATAATACAATTTCATACAGTTCTTATGATAAGTGAGTTTTTACTTATGTATTATAGTTATAGGATTGCCAAGACTTAAAGTCTGTTAACAATATTTAAAATCTTGATAGTTTTATTTATGCTTGACTCGCATTAATGCTTGTCCACAGTCTACGATATCACCATCTTGTACTAATATTTCTACAATATGTCCGTCAACCTCTGATTCTATTTCATTCATTAATTTCATAGCCTCGATTATGCATACCGTTTGGTTGATTTTAACTAAATCATTAATCTCAATAAATGCCGGTTCGTTAGGTGCCGGTGACCGATAAAATGTGCCAATCATAGGAGAGATAATCGTAAAATATACGTTTGTTTCATGGTTAGAGTGATTATTGATGGTATTGTTATCTCTATTGAAACCCTGTTTACTAATTTTATTTCTTTTTTGTTTTATTGTGGGTTTAATCCTTTTTTCATTAATAAGTGTTTTACTTTCTTGTTTAATTGTATTAATTGTAAGTTTTAAATTTTTGCTTTCAATCTGTAGATTTTCTACCTTGTGTTTTGTAATTGAAGATAGAAATTCTTTAAGTTCATTTATTTTAAATTGCATGTCATTCTGATTCTTATTGTTTATAATTAATTATTGTTTAAAATCAAGATGTTATAAAAATTCAAATTCTTGTCTTATTGCCCATATTCTATTATGGTTTATAAATTCTACTAAGTAGATTGGAGTATTTTTTTCTAAAGTTTTTATACCCTTTAATGTTCCTTTTTTGTTTGAATAGTACTTAATCTCTAAGTCTATTTTACAACGGAATTCTCTAATCTGGACTATTTTATTTATGTAACTATTTAGCAGCATTAACTAAATTATGTAAAACGTCTTAGTTAGTATATAGTATATATATTATTCATATAGTCTATATATTTAAAATATTATATCGATTCTATCTTATAATTAAGAATACTAATTATCTATCAAGAGGTAATAAAGGTTTTGTATCTATTTAATTTTTTTATGATCAAGTAATGTTAATTGCAGATGACTTAGACAAATTGTTGGAAATATTACCAGATTTTGTTCGTATTCCTTTAGAAAAACATCATGATAGAAAATCATTAATTGAAGTAGTAATGGATCTAGGGCGTAGACCAGAAGCCCGTTTTCCAAATGGTCCTGATTATTTATCTAATAAAACTATATCTTGGCAAGATTTAGATTTTTGTACTCGAAGAATTGGTAATTTCAGTAATGATAATCGCTCTGGTATTGAGCGAACATTACATCGAATTAGTTCAATTAGAAATAGACAAGGTAATATCGTTGGTTTAACTTGTCGTGTTGGTCGTGCAATTTTTGGTACTATTAGTATAGTTCGTGATCTTTTAGAAAGAAAAGAGTCTATTTTATTGTTAGGTAAGCCAGGTGTGGGTAAAACAACTGCGATACGAGAAATAGCTCGTATTTTAGCTGATGAAATGGAAAAAAGAGTTGTTATTATTGATACTTCTAATGAGATTGCTGGTGACGGTGATATACCGCATCCAGCTATAGGTCGAGCAAGGCGCATGCAGGTTGCATATCCTGAGTTGCAGCATCAAGTGATGATAGAAGCCGTCGAAAATCATATGCCAGAAGTAATTATTATTGATGAGATAGGCACAGAATTAGAAGCGTTAGCTGCAAGAACTATTGCAGAAAGAGGTGTTCAGCTTGTTGGTACAGCCCATGGTAATTATTTGGAAAGTTTAATAAAAAATCCTGTATTATCAGATCTAATTGGTGGAATTCAATACGTTACGTTAGGTGATGATGAAGCTAAGCGCAGGGGTACTCAAAAAAGTATTTTGGAAAGAAAGGCATCACCTGCATTTCAAGTTGCTATAGAGATTCATGCAATAAATAGTTGGGTTGTTCATGAAAAAGTTGATCAAATAGTTGATCAGATTTTACAAGGTGCATGTGTATTAACCCAGTGTAGAAAATTTCATGCGGCGGGTTCAGTCTTTATTGAATGTAATCCTTCTTTAGTTAATCATAATCCTTTATCAAAAGCCTCATCTAAGAAAACTCAATATTTTTCTCGCCATAGTTACTTAGGTAGTCATAAAAATCTATTATCTTATAATAATGTGAATACTCTTCAGAGTAGTTTGAAAACTGCTAAGCCTTTAGAAGATTTCCAGCGAATATCGCCAGGTTTTAATTTTTCCCATTTTCCAGTACCTTTTTCTATTTATGCATATTTTGTAAATGCACAGCAAATAGAAGCTGTAATCAATACATTGCAATTACCATTACTTATTACTAAGGATGCCCTTAAGGCAGATGCAATTTTAGCTCTCAGATCCAGCGTGAAGCAGAATACCAAACTAAGGCAAATAGCGAAGACAAGAAATATTACTATTTATACTATTTATAGTAGTACTATTCCACATATCACGCGTGCTTTAAGAAAAATTCTAAACATACATTCTTTTTCTCAGCTTAATTGGAAGCAATTATATGAAAATAAGACATATGAACAGATAGAGGCTTTAGAAGAAGCTCATGAAGCTATTAGGAAAATAGTAATTGATAAAAAACAAATAGTGGAATTATTATCTTGTGTTGCAAATTTAAGAAAAATACAGCATCATTTAGTAAAAATATATAATTTAAAAGCAAGAAGTTTTGGTGAAGAACCTAATCGTAGATTACGAATTTATCCTCAATAATTATTTCTAATTGTTTGTAATAGATTGAAGCTTTATTGTTATTATAAGTATACTTCGTAAAAATAGATTTAATTTACTTAAAGGAGATAATATGCCAGATAATATTTTTGAGAGAGTGCAAGATATTGTTGTACAACAACTAGGTGTGGATAAAACTCAAGTTACTCGTAAAGCTAATTTTGCTAATGATCTAGGTGCAGATTCGTTAGATACAGTTGAGTTAGTTATGGCAATAGAGGAAGAATTTTCCATTGAGATTCCTGATGAAGATGCTGAAAAAATTGCTACTTTAGATCAGGCTATTCAATTTATAGAGCAGGCAGTTGGTAAAAAATAGACTAGTTTTTTGAAGCTGATTGTATGATATAGGAGAGGGTGGGATTCGAACCCACGGAACCTTGTTTGGTTCATCTGATTTCAAATCAGACGCAATAAACCAACTCTACCACCTCTCCTGGTATGTGTTCCTATTGTAACATAAAAGAGACTAATAATAATTATATTGATTATATAGTCTCCGTATCATGTTTTATTCGTATGTACCTTCACTAGTAAACTTTTTGTCTATAGGTTGTTTATTTTTGCCTATAGAATGATTAATACTACCTACTGCTACACGACCCGCATTTACTTTTTCTGGTGCTACACCATCTTTAGGATGTAAATATTGTACTTCACCACTTGGAAATATACGATAAATTTTAAAGTCTTTAATTTTAAATTTTGAATTAAGTTGTACGCTGAGTGCCAAGCATTGTTCTTTTCTTGCTAAGTAAAGCAAATTATCACCTTCTCTCATAATTGCAGCACCGCCAGTAGGCATTTCAAATATTTGTTCTTTTTTGCTTGTCCAAGTGATAGCATATTTTTCTTCAACCTCTGCAGATCTAAGCCATCCACCTGTACTTCCACCAAAAGTAGGTGAAGGCATCTTGAAATTAATTGTATTATTCATTTTGAACCTCACTAGATTTATTTGTTATTAGAATAAGGTATTTTTTTGTTTGATTACTTTATGATAAACAAAGCTTTATTTAAAATGCTCTGTCAATACTTTTATTCTCTTGTTATTAATATATATTAAGAATAATAAAAGCATATTTATAAATACTTTATCTATTTATAATAATATAGCTATCGTGTAAATAAAATTTATTATAAGGAGATAAATCATTTATGAAACTAGCATATTGGATGTATGCAGGACCAGCGCATATTGGTACTTTAAGGATTGCAAGTTCATTTAATAATGTGCATGCGATTATGCATGCCCCGTTAGGGGATGATTATTTTGTGTGACCTGTTCGCTTATAACATTTATAAATGTAAATAGCTTGTTAATATATGTATAAACTATAGTGAATCTAGGGTTCAATTCCTTTACTTGTTGCATTGAGTAAATATATTTAGCTTGATAACAATATTATTGTATTGTAAGTTTAAGCATAAGCTAAGTATTAAAATAGCTAAGATAAATTGAATTTAAGCTCCGTTACTTAAACATTCCTCTTTCTATAGAAGTCTTGACTATTGATGTCAATAGTTTTGAAGAAAAGTATAAATATATTGAAATTTGTATTTATAATGCCTAGTTAGATTTTCTACGAAGTATTGTTCATATCTAAAGCTAGTTTGAGAGATTCACTATGGAACAGGGACTAATGATAGTATATGATAGAAATATACTGATTTAGTTAGGATTAACTTTTATGGCTAAAGTATAAATATAGTAATTTATAATAGGCCTATAGAGTTACTCAAATTTGTTTTTTATATTTCTAATAATTAAGAAAACTAATGGATAAAGAGTTATCTCGTAGTCCTCATGTATTAGTATGGCAATATATTGATTGGAAAATTTTAATTCAGTATATTGATAATCTGAAATCTAGAATATATAAAGCGTCTATTCAAAAATCTTATGAAAAAATTTATGATTCACAGTTAAGTTTAATTAAGTCACCCATAGTTAAACTTGTGGCATTTAAGCAAGTTTCTGACTCCTATTACCATAATCTTAATTTGAATTATTTTCAATTGGGTTATTTGGCTTCTTATTTTAGTTTGGATTCTACTTTGGATTTTAGTATTTTAGTATATTACAGTTCTGATAGGATTTTAAAGTCGAAGAGAAAAATTCAGCTTATACTTGATAAGGTAAAAAACTTAATAGTAGTTTGGTGTTTAGAACCATATCAAAATTATTTATATCGCTTAAATAGATTCTCTATTTTACATTATCATAATAAATTTACTTATTTTAGTGCCAGAAATGAGTTTTATTCTTATAGTGTCAATGTAAACTTAATATCTTTGTTTTATTATATTGATCTATCAGTTTTTCTTAAAAGAATGTATCTTTTAAATTCTATTAAAGAATATTTATATAATCTTTTAAATAAAGGTATATTTATTGTATTAATAAATTCTTTAGATAATTATATGAAGCTGTCTGTTTTAAGAAAGCAAAAAATAGGACTTTTCAATAGAATAATTGATATTTTTATTCTTAATATTTGTTATGAAATGGATATCCTATTAAGCAGCTATGAGAATTTTCAGCCTTCTATATCAAAAAAAATTACGATTGTTGAAATAATGCTTCAGATTTATTGGTTTTTCTAAAGATTGCAGCCAATTAAAACTGTGGCGTCAAGTTTTTTTGGTATATATTATTATCGAATGGTGTAGAGATAAAAGAAAAAAAAGTATATAAAAAAAGTTGCCTTTATTTCAAGATTTTAATTTAAGAAGCTATTTAATAATGATTAATTTATGGTACCCATTAAAGATTATAGCTAAGCCATCTTTATATTATCAGTTTATTTTATTGAAGCAAGTTTCTAGTTTAATTAGTAAAGCTAACTCTTTATTTTTATTGATTATACGGTTAAATATGTTGTTGTTGTCATGGTCAATTTTGTACCGTAATCAACAAGTAGCCAAGCTTTTTGCTCTTTTAGATTATCTAATCTATTTAAAAATAAAGTCCTTCCTTGTCAATTGTCATTCAAGCTGGTCTAATCAAAGAGTAAAACTGAAATATTTCCCTCAACGTATATATTGTTTCAATATTGTTGATACAAAAACGAATTGGGTCTTTTCAAGTAATGTTACTAGTGGTATATATTATAGATTGTACTTTTCTATTAAATTGTCATGGCTAGTTCGATAATTATGATGTTAAATTTTATTTTAAAGATTGAATGATGTAAATTTTTAACGAATTTGAGAGAAGCCATATGAGTTGAAAGATTCATGTATGGTTTTGAAGCCGAGTAATTTTTAGATCTTAATTACTTAGGTTAACAATGTAATGAAATCAATGCTAGAGAGAGACAGAGAATTTACTCCAGTTACAGCTAGTGTTGTAGATAGACATGTTTTAGCTAGAGGTTCTCGAGAAAAAGTTATAAATAATATTACTCGTAAAGATCAGGAAGAAAAACCCGATTTAGTTATTTTAACTCCTACTTGCACATCAAGTATACTGCAAGAAGATCTAAAGAATTTTGTAGATAGAGCTTCCCTAAATTCATTGGCAGATATTATTTTAGCGGATGTAAATCATTATCGGATCAATGAGCTCCAAGCAAGTGATAAAACTTTGTTGCAAATAGTTGCTTTTTATTTACAAAAAGCAAATCAGGCTAACCAGCTAAGTATTGTGAAAACTGAGCACCCATCAGTTAACATTATTGGATGTGTTAGTCTTGGATTTCATAGTCAGCATGATTTATTAGAACTAAAAAGGTTATTTGTTGATCTGAAAATACAAGTTAATCTAATTATTCCTGAAGGTATTTCTGTGCACGAATTAAAAAAATACCTCAAGCTTGGTTTAATTTCATTCCATATCGTGAAGTTGGTGGTCTCACAGCTAATTATTTGAAGCAAAATTTTGATATGCCGTTTGTAGATATTGTTCCTATGGGTATTCTTCAAATATCAAAATGTATTAATGCAATTCAAGAAGTTTTAACAAATCTAGATTACCCTGTGGATTATTCTAGCTATATTGATCGACAAACTCGATTTGTTTCTCAATCTGCTTGGTTTTCTCGCTCTATAGATTGTCAAAATTTAACTGGTAAAAAAGCGGTGGTCTTTGGTGATTCAACTCATGCTTCTGCCATGACTAAAATCTTAAGTGAGGAGATGAGTATTAGAGTGGTTTGGTCTGGAACATACTGTACCAATGATGCAGCTTGGTTTAAGCAAGAGGTTGAAGATTATTGTCAACAAGTTGTTATTTCAGATGACCATACACATATTGCAGATTTAATTGCAGAAACTGAACCAAATGCAATCTTTGGAACTCAAATGGAGAGGCATATTGGTAAGCGTTTAGATATACCTTGTGGCGTTATTTCTTCTCCAGTCCATATACAAAACTTCCCTCTGAGCTATAGACCATTTCTAGGTTACGAAGGCACTAATCAAATTGCAGATCTTGTATATAATTCTTTCACTCTAGGTATGGAAGACCACTTATTAGAGGTATTCGGTGGCCATGATACAGGAAAGTCTACAACTAGTACTTTATCTAATGTATCTTCTATTGAATGGTGTCAGGATGCTTTAGAGGAATTAGCAAAAATACCTGGTTTCGTTAGAAATAAAGTGAAAAAAAATACAGAAAAGTTTGCTTATGATAATAACCTAAGCCAAATAACTTTGAAAATTATGTATAGTGCTAAAGAAGCAAATCAGCCTTAATTGTCTAAAATCATATGCATCAACTATATGTTTAGTTGGTGTATAAATTTTTATTTTATTGCTTTATTCATGTTATGAGATTCTATGGGAGAGATTAAGTAGAGTTTAATAAGACTTGTGCTCAATTGTAAATATATAGGTAATTTTGTTAAAGCTTTAATGTACGGATTTTGTCTGTTTGCTCAATTGCAATAAGCTGTCTATTTTTTGTTGCACATATGTCCATTTCTTGAAAAAATTCAGGATGATCGATATTTAAGGCAATAGGTAAAACTCGAGATGAACTTTCGTTGGTTTTACGAATGACTTGCATATTGTATTGCCTTGAATCCAGTCCAATACATTTATAGAAATCAGCTCTTTGAAAGTCATTTAAGTACATTGTTACAAATACGCTCAGAAGAAAAAATCGACACCATAATTTTGCAGATAAGTTATTTAAAAATTGAGGCTGTGATTTAAGCAATGCAGCGAAAAAATCTCCGTGTCTATTCTCATCTTGACACCAATTTTCAAAAAATTTGAAAATTGGATAAATACGATATTCAGGATGTTTTTCTAAGTGTCTGTAAATTGTTATATATCTCCAGTAACCTATCTTTTCAGATAAGTAAGTTGCATAAAAGATAAACTTAGGAGAGAAAAAAGTATATTTTCTACTTTTGGTTAGGTATCCTAGGTCTAATGATAGATTGAAATCTCCCATAGCTTTATTTAGGAATCCGGCATGTCTAGCTTCATCTCTTGACATTAATAGAAAACATTCTGCTACAATAGGATTTATATCTTTTAATCTTCTCGATAGTTCTTTATATAGTAAGAAACCTGAAAATTCTGCCGTACAAGATCTTTCTAAGAATTCAATAAAAAGAGCTTTAGTTTTAGTGTCTAATTGTTCCCAGGATTGTTCAAATTCTGCATCTCTTATAAAATGCTGTCTATTATAATCAGCTCTGAATTCTTCTAATAGTGCTTCAAATTCTTCTTGATTAGAGCTAATATCTAATTTACCCATCTCTTCAAAATCAGTTGTGTAAAATCTTGGAGTAAGTAAAGTCTCTTTTGTAATGTTTGGTGATGATGTAATAGTAGTTTGCATGTGTTATTATTAAGGTTAGATTTTTATAAACTGAAAATTCCTAAAGTTTTAAATTATATTACCTCTAACGTTTTATATCTTGGCTTATAGTTGTTAAATTTTTACATTTCTTGATTTTTTGTTTGATGTACACTGGACCTATTGAAATTAAAGAGAAAAGTGTGTCTTTTTTCTTGCTACTTCTATCAAAACTTGAACATGCAATAATGGTACTTCATTATTTCTTTTATGATATATAAGATTATTTATAGTTTATATTCATAATATACTTTGCTATTTGATAATATATATCATTCATATGTTTAACAGGTAGATAATTTATAGATAATGAATCCATATTGATATCGAATAAAGCCATTAGAAGAAATGGCTTCATTCTCAAAAGTAGTTATCATAAGCTATATATTAAAAGATTTATTGATTAACTCTATTATTTCGGGTTAGAATTTGTGGTTTTTATTGCTTATGGAGACATGTATAGTAGTTAAAGTAACTTTATTAAAGTAATTTTTTTACAAATTGAGCTGATACTATTCAATAGTTACTAGCTTCTTATAAGTAAGAAGAACAAAGAATCCCTAAAATCGATGGCTTATACCTACCACACACAAGAGCATAAGATCCTGTAAATATTGATTAATATTTATTATTTGAGGTCTGTGGGTCTTTTGAGTAAATATAATCAGAGATGCAACAACAAGTCCTCCGCAAAATATATATAGTGTAATCATAAAAAAAGATATGTTAATAATCAATTTCATTCAGTAAGAATCCAATTGTGGCTGCGACAAAAGTACCGAAAACTCCTCTAGCATTTATAATTTGATTTGTATTTAAAAACTTTACTTTTAGTTCAAAAGAATAACAATTTTGTCTTACAAAAAAACTTAAGTTAACTTTTTAATAGCTTCAATGAAATAGATGACTCTTTTGTGAGTTGGGTTTTTAAAAAACTATGAAATGAATTAAAATAATTATATAGTGTATTATTTATTTTAGCTGTTTATAATTTAGTTAGCTAAGAATTAATTTTTACTA
>JADWZK010251432.1_pt1 | contig 14582 bp, 11 predicted proteins | sample 8957641 | NCBI WGS metagenome assembly JADWZK01 (sample SAMN16576796, study PRJNA672827) | algae metagenome | host: rhodolith | place: South Korea: Udo, Jeju | collected 2014-09-18 | reverse complement strand
TGCAAATCTATATCACAGCGTTAGGAGAAGCTCTTGCTCCCTTCTCCTCGAAAATCGAAGAACAATAACTATGCCACAAATAATGCTGACAGAGTTCCATAACGACCTCCTTGGCATACACTGATAGCGTCAGAACACTTTCAACAGCAGGAAATCTGGTTGTTTATCAATATATTGATAAACAACCATATGTATTATTAATAATACTCCGTGTCGAGCAAAATGATGAAAAATCTGTCTTCAAAATTCGATATTCTTAGAGTGAATAAGAATATATCCTTTAAATTTGATTATTTTTAGAGGGGAACGACATCGGTGGATCATTTTCTTATTCTTAAAATGAGGTTTTACTTAAAGTGAGGTATTCAATAAGCGAGGCTTGACTGTAATTCAAGTAGCCGCACCGGGCAGCACCTCATCCGTACTCTAGCAACAAACAGTCCTTCGACATAATAACGATAATAACACAATCTGTTTACCGGCAATCGTGGTTGTCACATGCTCGTTAGCTGGACAGGCTTTGTTCGAAAACATTTGGGGGCACCTAGAATCACGAGAGGAATTCAGGGTTCGGTTCCGGGCGTTCTTGTAGTGATTTTAGAGGAAAAAACAGACAATCTGGATGCACTCATGCCACTCAACTTTTCGGGTGTAATAGATGAGCGCACGTCTCTCGAATTAAGGTAGTGTGTGGGGCTGCTTGGGAATTTTCACTTGCATTACGGTTGGAATGTCACGGAAACCGTGACATTGCAGTTCGAAGAAGGAAATTGAGAACTCTTGTTGCACTACTGAACTTACTTTCCGTCTACATTACACAAACCATACTGCTTTTGTTAATGAGCAATGTAGGATATTCACTAATTTTTTCTGCTTTTACGAATTTAGTGCTTTCAAGTGCTGCGGTGACGGAATTTGACCTGACTTTATTCACAAATTAAGATCGGTGCTAATTTGCAGTCAATTGACTTCTAGAACATATTAAGCCCCATATGCGAAAACAAGCCACTCCGTCATTTACAGGGAGGGAAGCTTTATGTCGGGACGTTCAAAACCCTCCTGCAAACCGTCCTGCAAAATGTCACAAGAGGCAACTCCGCAGTGATTGGTATTTTTTTTTACGTCGCCGAATTCTGTGGCATGTTTAAAGTTGTTAAGGAGCAAGTTTTCTGCTAGCCTTTCTTTCGCATACCATCGTGTTTCGTTCCCGAAAACCATTCTTGTGCCGCATTTAATTCTCTACGACCCGACCATAGAATTAAGTGAGAATTAAGTGAGCCGCGAACTGCTGTAGCCTCCCTGAATGTTTTCGGTAGAACTCTGCGAGCGGTGGGTCATGAAACATCTGCGAAGCCCATCTGCCAGTAAGAGCATAATCGAAGCCGGTCGTGGGCAGGCATTTGCAATTGTTGTACGCATTTTACTTTCACATGTGTTAAACCCCGGTCCGCGAGAATATGATACACCCCGAAAAATTGACTCTTTTTTCTGGTGCACCTCATACTGTAAACCCACTCTTGAGCAGACCGATGCTTCTCAAAGGTATGATCCATGTACATTACAGCGCTGTACCGGTTTGGATGAAACGGGCGGTATCGGAGGAAGGCCATTTTCCCAGCATAGAGCACCATGGCTGCGCCCGAAGCGGCGCGCCGCCCCCGCGCCGAAGGCGGGTTCATGCGCGCGCTTCGCGTCTGGTACGTTAATGATTCTATCGTAGTTTGCCAAGCGGGTTGTGATTTCCATGCTCTGATGCCCTGATCTGGGGATATTTTAATCTCTACAATGTGCAGGAAATACCGCTACGACCTCGCCACCGCGCTGTACATGCTTGAGCCGTGGGAACGCGCATTGTTCAATGGCGTAGTTCTCTGCGTTTTGGCGTACGTGGTTTACGGCGTTTACCACAAGGCACTGCATGGGCTCTTCGAAAGCATTGCGTCCTACATTTAAACAGTACCGACTCTTTAACTCAAGAAGAACGCTTTGAGGACTCATCGTGTTCGAATTTTGTTGTAGAAACGGGACAATGTGTCAATATATCTGTTTACTTTTGGTGCACAAGGTATGTTTGTGCCCATAGGCCTACCTGCGCGGGTCTAGGAAAGAAGAAGTGAACGCACTGCACGTGCAACAAACGTCGATGAGATTGCGCGGGAATAGAGAAGAATTGTGGTCTCAAAAAAAGTAAACATCTTAGTAAAGTCCAAAACTATGTCCCCTAACTCTAACAGCCACATCACACAGCCCTCCGTCCGCACTCTAGCCGCAAGCAGCCCTTTGGCATAATAATAGTACAATCGTTTTGCACACAGATTCACGTCTTCTGCAACACTTATCCGCTCAGCTTCTTCAGTTCCAATTCGACAGGTCTTCTTTCACCAGTTACTTCATTCCCGGTGCATCAGAATCGCGGTTTGTCACAAGCTCGGTTGCTGAAGTGGCTTCTGCTTTTCGTTCGGGAACGCTCGTCACTCCCGTCGGTTTCGGGATGGCGTTGGTGGGCATTGCCCCCGTTCCGGAGATCACAGCCGTTTTGGGGGTCGCATCGCCGCTTGCAGTTCCCGCGGGAACCATCTCCGACTTCACACGTTGCATGGACGTCAGCGGTATCGGTCCCTTCCGCTTTTGCCGCAGGAGAGGAATCCGTTTCTAGACTGGGCCGCTTCCGAGTTTCTCTTGTTGACGCATTGTCTTGCACTTCTTCAGGCGCTAGCGCCGGTTTCGCGACCGACGCCTTGACGGTTCTATCCTTTTCCATTGCGGGAACATGACTTACGGGTAGCGCGTCCGGAATCGCTCGTTCAATTTCTCGCTTCACAACGATATCCGCAACGGCGTCTCGCTTTTCTTGTTTGAGGGCAATCGGCACAGGGCCATTAACTTCTTTTACCGAGCTCAAAGTCGCGCTGGTCACTTCCTTTTTCACAGGTAGTTCCTCCCCTTCAACTGCTTCAAACTCATCATGCTCATCGATATTTGGAATACTCGCCGCACATCTAGTGTGGAACGCCTTTCCGTTCTTATTCCTCATTGCTTCCTTGAGCATCCACGCCTGCTTCTCCTCGTCCCAAAACGAAACAAATTCTTCACAGCAAGCCGGGCATCGTTCATTGTCCCCTCGGGCCTCAACACACGCATTTAATGGGTCTTGCGCAGGAGTACCCGCAGCAACTGAACTCTCTAATTCATCAGCAGCGGCGGCCGCAGACCCCGGTGCCCCGCCCCCATTCTTCTCCCCTAGGAACTTCGAAACAGCGTCGAACCAGCACCGCGAAATACGCGCAGAACTCAAGTTTTGATCCCGGGCGCGCTTGCGACGATTTCGTGCGAACAACCAATCCAAATGAGCTCGCAGCTCCTCCTTCGTCGCAAACCGCATCCCGTCCGACTTGGACAGATGCGGCAGATCGGTGTATATCTCGCGAACGAAGGCAGTGTGCGAGGTTGTTCGAATTGCAGAAAACGGCATCGGCGTGTGGCTTGGAATCTGCATTGCAACGGGCTGCATTGAAACGGGTCCACCAGCATGCACGCCCCGCGGGTCGTGACGTGCGACATGTGAGTGCTGCTGCACTTGCGCCTGTGCTTGTTCTGCCTGCTCTTGCCGCTGTACGGCCTGGGCGCTGCGTGCAAGCTCCGGGAGCGAGCGCATTAGGTTCGAGAGCGAGTTTGAGTTTAGCGCGGGGACTACTACGGGGGGTTGCGACGGCGCCATCGACGCGGATAAGTAAGGAGGAATTTGTGGAGAAATTTGTTGCGAAATTTGTTGTTGCGGTGGGGCCGAACCTGCCTGAATGACGGACTGTGGATGCGCCATGCCCGCTTGTCGCTGCGATGCTACGGGTGTAGCCGAATATGAAGCGCGTAGTTGTTGTTGCAGAGCTAGCAAAAGTTCACGCTCTGAGTGTGAAGGGGCAGATCGAAGTTGCACATCAATGAAACTGTTAATCCCAGCATACTCTTCGTTAGTAACTCCAATCCCAATTGCACTTTTCCTAGTTATTTCTGCCATCAAACGCTGCGTCTCGCGCTGTCTCTCCGTCAGAACCCCGGTCCCTCCGGCCCCTGCACTTACTCCTCCCACGAAATTCGTCGCTGTTGGAATATGGGAAGAAACGGCGATACCTTGGTGAAGCCCTTGTACTTGTCCCGCAAGCCCTGTCTGGGCATGCATGTGTTGCTGCGGCGGCGGCATGCCGTAAGCCGGCTGAATCGGTTGCATTCCCTGCAATCCGTGTATACCTTGAATACCCTGTGCGCTGTGAATTCCCTGAACCCCTTGATGAGGTAAACCCTGACCACCATGCACCCCAGGTTGGACCATTTGCTGCACACCTTGTGAACCCTGAATCCCATAAACTCCATGCATCCCGTGCATAGGCATCCCCATACTGCCCGGCACGGAAGACTGCCTCATGTGAGATGCTCCCCCATTCAATCCCATCCCCATGCTCACGCCGGCTTCCAGAGGTTGTTGCGGTGTATGTCCCATTTGAACAGCGGTTTGGCGCTTTGGGATGGGGACCTGTACAATCGAGCGGTTCCTACCGGGATGATTCGAAATCTTCGGGATGTGGTATCTCCCCGGTGCGGCTGCGGGGTCTGAAAGTGGGACGCGAGGAATGCGCGAGTGAGTCTGAACTGAGGAAACCGGAAGCTGAATTCCGCCGGGACCCCCCGGTCGCAATTGCGGCGCGGAATCACACTCCACGGCAGCACGACGAAGTGCGGTAACAAGTTCATGGCCAAAAATGGGAGGCCAAGTATTTAACAAGCGATGCATTGAAGCTCGCGTCGCCGGGGGCGAAACGGAAAAGACATTCCGAAACACATTGTACAAATTCTGTGAGAACCTCCGCACATAGACTCCACCTATATTCTTGACAATGGAATCCAACAAATACAAATACGGTAACTTCTCAGCCGGGGCAGAGTTAACGATGCGCCTTTCCACTACAAAAGCGATCCCGTGCGCGCTCTTGACATTTTCGCCGGCGATCTTGGTGAGATTGTTGATAATCTCCTTAGAATTGAACTTGAGATGGGAGAGAAACGAGTCGTACTCGCTCGCCGCGACGCGTTCCCCGGCCGGCACCGGGGCGAGATCTTGTGACGAAGCGGTAAGGGCGGCGGGAGCTGGTACGCCGGCGGCGGACATCGGGGTCCGGCTCGCGCCGTACATGGCGGCACCAGGACCGGCGACCGAATGCATTCGGGCGCGGTCGACGCTCCTCGAGGCTATGCCGGCACGCTTCCCGCGGCGCGTGCGGCGCGGAGGATGCGAAGCGGGTGCCGTCCGTCGGAGTTGAAGAGACCCCGGAAGCGCGAATGCTGCTCTTTCGAACGGGATGCAGGCGCGGAAGTTCTACTTGGGTGCACACACACAACGGGTGGTTTGGCGGAGGGGTCGTGAGGTGCCCTAAATACGATTACAACTCATTTCTTATGATATTCTGGAAAAAAACGTGTACGCGTCTTCATGTCCAGCAAAGTGAAAAGTGAAACAAAGAAGTACAAATTTCTGATGGCTTTCTCAAAAATCATGCGGTTTTAATTGGTCAATAATTAAATTTTTTGAAACTTAGCCAGTAATCGGTCCCAGACTGAAATGTTGGGAATGAAATTATTGGAAATATCAGAAAGAATCTGAATCCAAGCGGAAACAAATGGAAAATATTACACACGTGTAATAAAAACATTTTTATTGAAAAACGAGGAACGGGAGAGACATGACCAGCACACTGTTCCGTAGCGTAGAACCGCAGTGGTTCGTCGTTCAGCCGACTCAGTGATGAACACGCTATTTCGCCGTTCGAATTATGGTACCACACATACTTTGCAGTAAGAGTCGAGGCTCTCCAAGAATATCTCAAGGCTCTGGAACACAAGTCCAGGTGAAAAGGCTTAAAACTAGACCTGGTTGACATTCCAGGGCGATGTCTTTGGAATAAATTTGATATCCCCATCTTCTCCAGTGTTTCCCTGTTGGATGACTTCGGCAGGTGCCGGCTCATCTTTTAGCTCAGCCCCGGAGAATGTAGTCCCGGGTCGTCTAGAATTCACATGCTTCATTTCCCGTGGAATTCTGTTTCCAATGTCCGATTGCGAAGCAAGGTCAGTAGAGCTCCCGCTTGCCGCCCGGGAGTAGTGAAGATCTGGGCTGTCAAACATTCCAAAGAAGATTTTCAATTTCGCCTCGCTGTTCCTCCTTGTCAGAAGATTGGCCTCGGTTTCCATGAACAGAGGTTTGTGCCTGACTTTCAGCGAGAGAGTGGAGGTTGCGCTTTTACGATTCGGAAGTTTTGCCTGACAAGCGGAGCCGAGAGGGTCGAGCCCACGCCGGTTGTATCTTTTCAAGGCCGTTCAGGACGAGGTAGTTGAGAGCCGGAGGAAGTGCAAGACGTGGAGTAGCACTGCCGGTAGATGCTGAAGACGAGAGATAGTTAACTTAAATGACTACTGAACATCTGGAGAGAAAATGCATCGGCTATAATTCAGATTCCATTGTTTGCCAGTTTTGCCTCTCTTGGTGCGATGTTAGTGGCTCGATGGAGGCATGGCTACCCGCCCGGCAGGAAATTACGCCGCGCACAAGTTTACAACATTTCGTTGAACAGCAATCCAAAGCCAAGTTGTGCAGTTGGAGATGACTACCTCCATTGAGAACTAGCAAGAACGGTCCTCGAAAAGACTTTACGTTTGTTACAAACATGGGTAAGGGGACCCCTGGAATTCCGCAGAAATTCAATTGACGCACGATGTTCCCGTATGGCAAAGGTCCTGGAGCATCATAGAAATTCAGCTTCGTAGGCATGTAACTTTTTTGCATTCTTGTGGAGCACCTGGTTCAAAGATACGAAATTTCCGAAATTCCAAGGCGGCAGACACTTGATTCGAATGATAGACTACCTGGACTTTCTATCTCAGTTGGAGATCTCCATGTTTTATTTCGAACAAAGATTCCCGAAGCGCAGATTGGTCAGCAATGAAGTACAATAATGCAAATGATTGAAGTCAGCAACAAGTCTTCAGATGAGAGAGCAAATGCATCTGCAGTTTAATATTTCCGGTTATCGTGTACCAAAACTTGTGTGACGAGTGTGCTGGTACAGTATCGAAAATTTCCCACTCATTCTCTCTAATCTGTATGGTTTGCTATTTTCAAATGCCACAGAACCTTCTTTCATTTGCTAACTCATAAAATCAAAATCCAACATTGGCCCTCTCCTGGGCATTATTTTTTCCAACGTATAAAATCGGCGTCGTTTAGCTTTACCTTCCTCTTGCATACGTCAACGGAGGTGACCATGTTGCCCATATCTGCCCAATTGTTAATCTGCACCATTCGCGGTGCGTTTACGTGTCTCGTTGGGAACTCTGCCCTTTGTACAGCACGGTAAGATGTGTTTGTGATGCTTAACCCTTCATCCCGGAGCATAGTGCAAGCGTTTATAATGACACAATCTCCTTTTGAAAGGAAGCACATATCCACGGCTTCTCCTGTCACCTTGCCGATGCAAATCTTGGGCGTTTGTTTTGGTGTTTCAGTTGAGTAACCTATCTGCACAGGTTCGCATTTGCGCAAGATCAAGGGTAGTACCTTTGGCAACGGGCATAGTGCTTTTAAGAAGTTGAGGCCGATTGTCCGCCATTGCGAAAGTCACTTCATTGGAAGCCTCACCCACCTATTGTGCAATGGGAAGAGTGCTTCACTCTCTGCTCGAAATTACATGATTTAACGATCGCCTCCATTTCAGAGCAATTATTCCGATGACATCAATAGCGATTGCTAATGCCTTGCTGGTGCCATTCTGGAGCTCACAGACATTGCGTCCTTTGAGGAACGCATCTGCACAGTAGCTTATTTGCATTTGAGCAAGATAGGGTTATTTTTCCACAGGAATGTTGATATTAATTTTCAAGACTCTAGGACAATCCTCATTAGTGGTCATCGAATCAGGGTGGATCGATCTGAAGACCAAGAGCTCAATTGCTCAAATATTCTCAAACTTGTAGCGATGTGGTATCTCACGTTGCTTGATCTGTGCCGCTGTAAATGATTTTTTCGTGAGAGGGCCTGGTTGTCGCAAGGATGTGTTCCAAGGGCGTCTCTGTTCAAGTGGAGTATAAACTTGTAGAAAGGAAGTCCTATTACACAATCTCACGGAATCACAGCGGGGTATAAATAGAGGTCAGAGGTAATCTTCACGATTTCCGTTCCGTCCATCCCACGAACCCATAATTTCAACGCAGGCTCTTCTTCATGATTATCATTGTTCTATCGTCCAAACAGAACTCCTACGTCCCAGAACTATCACATCATGCTTGAAAAACGCACCCATTCCACCCAGCTCACGCCACATACGCCGGACAAGCTCCCAGCTTCGTTGCAGTGCATAGTGACGGAGTTGGAGAGCATGACAAGCTTCTCACTTTCTGAGATCCATGACGTCATATTTGATGCCAATGTACAAGAAGAAGACATATTGGCATACGCTTGTTTTGGGCACCCTGAAAACGAATGTTACGGCCGTGTCATGGCGTACGATGGCGGGTTTTTCAAAATCATGATAATGACATGGAACCCAGGCGATTTTACTGCGATTCATGATCATGGGTTTATGCAGTGGGGGGCAGTGCAAGTGTTTGGTGATGCCGAGAATGCGAATTTTCTCGCAAATGATGGAAAGATCACAACTCTTTCACGCGAGATTCTACAGAGGTTCGAGATTACCACCATGGACCATGACGTGATACATCAAATGGGAAATTCAAGGTCAGAATCTTTTTTGTCCTTGCAAGTGTATGGCAACCATGAACGTAGCCATGGAGTCACAGACGACGCACGTATTTTCGACCTCGCCGAGGGTAAGATCACGCGCGGCGACGGAGGCGCGTTCTTCGCCATGCCGGAAGACCAGATTAAGAAGCGCGAGAATGCTCCGAAACCGGACTACCCCACTTGGCTGCGTCATCAGGTCGAATTGATCCGCCGCATTCGCAGGTGCACCGAAAAATATCCTTACACTGGGACACACGACATCAAAAAGCTAGTTCAGGATCTTTTCGATGCCAATATTCATCATAAGCTTATCACGGCATTTACGGAATATCAGGGTGAGGATTGTTGTACAACAAGAGATTCATTGCTCAATTGGGAAGTGAAACAAGCAGCTCAGTTGCAAGATGAATTGCTGTCTGAGCAAGACGCCGTCGACAGCTGTCGAAATTATGCCTCTTTGAACGATGAGGCCAGTAGACATCGGTGTCTTCGCAGCTTTAAGCAGGGTTATCTCAACTTTTTCGTGAAGAAGTACTGTGTGAATGCGGAGTCGGTACTCTGTTTTTCTTGTGTAGACTATTTGAGGCTGTCCCGCTTGAATGCATCTAAAATGTGCAACACTGATATAAGAAAAGGAGACAGCGATGTATTGGGATTTGAACGAAGGGCTTCTTTACATTGAACGTGTTCGGGTAAAACGTCGTATCTTGATTAATTGCGAATTCTATTGGTGGAATTAATGAAATAAAATTCTACATCTACTGTGGTACGCGGGCAATATGAACGCAGGTCGAAGAAATACCGAGCAATAACCATCTCGCAGCTCCGGAAACCGCTTGGGGCTCTAGCGCGAAGGAGCAAGTCAGAAACTAATATAGACGAACAAGGAGCATAGGATATTTTTCCTGTCGCATGACCACGGATAAGCAGCACTTCACGTACAATAAGGAGTTAAGAATCCATGTCCCTAGTCTTCTACTGGAACTACCTGCATGTCATCTACAGAACTTGTACATTGCTAAATGGACTTCCTCTAAATTGCCATCTATCGAAGCCCAAACCCTTGGGAATTGTGGATTGCAGTAGTTAGTCTATCCCTCAACTTTGCACGCGTCCCGTAATCCGGAAGTAGCAAAACGTTGAAGCACGTATGGCTCGTCGGAAGCCGATTCGAGTCCTGTCCCGCCTTTTGCACGACCAGAGCAAGCTTAGTTAATCCTCCTATAGGCGCACGATCAGTACCGGTAACGAATGACAGAAATAATGCCTTTTCCCCCTGTCCAAACTCCGACAGCACTTGCCATAGGTTGCGGATGACGGTAGAGTCCTCTGTGTACCCCTCGTACTTCGTTGACTGACGCAGCGCTTCGAAGTCCAATTCTTGCTCTCCGACAACGAGGGTCTCGAGCTCTTCCGGACGGAATTGGTGGATGAATGGCCCTCCAAGCATGAACGAGAAGCCTTTTGCAAAATGCTTGAACGGCTCTTCGATGGAGTCCGTCAGCAAGTATTTCACATATCGGTCAACAAAATCTTGTCGGTTTTTGTTCGTAACCGCGACATTCGCCCCGTTTGGTATCAAGTCTACGGCAATTGCCTTATCAAAGAGTCCTTGATATGAAATCTGATATGTGAGGCAGAACACATCTTCCACATCATCTCCTTCGTACTCCAGGAGCCTGGCCAGGCTGTTTCCAATTGATGGGAAAGTTTTCTTTAAGTCGCCGAGAGTGGGAACATAATCGCTACCGCCGTCATATTCAGCACTCATGTGCCTGAACCGCGCTTTTTTGCTAAACACGCCCTCGAGCTTCTTGTAAAGCACGAGTGGGAACTGCACGTTAAGCAGGATAGAGTTGAACGCAGCAATCCCGAAAACAATTCCGATCACAGCCCACGCCTGCACAGCTTCCAAGAAATCAATCCGGAACCAGTGATATCGCGTTTCTTCGTCGTACGTGAACATTCCATATGCAGGTGACAGAAGCTGACCTAGCAGCACCTGGAAAACTCTTTCTGTACGCCGCCCTCGTCCACTCCATCCTCGCCTTTGAACTTGATTTTCAGAGGCTTGTGCAACTCGCTCGGCTGCGTTTGCGCATAGTCGGCGATGAGTGCAATCGTATCCGAGACAATGTTGTCGCGACTTACGTGCAAAATCAGATAGTGCAGGTTGTACACCTGCTCCTGATTCAGATTTGTATGCAAAACACGGCCGAAAGGAGTTCCAGAGAGTGACCCGAAGGACAATACAGATCGCATGCTTTCTTCATGCATAGTCGTCCGCGACTCCAAGCCGAGAATGCGGAATTTCGCTGCTTCAGAAAGCAAAAAGCTGTATCGGCAAAACGAGAATTGGACGTCAGGAGCACCCGTCACAGGAAGAGGGGGTGCCTTGGTCGGGTTAGGTTCGGGGTTCCATCGATCGTAGTCCAACTCCAAATTCACGTCCTCGCTGACAGCTTCATTGTAAAACTCCTGCCGCGGTATAATTAACGCATGGCCCTCAGTACTTTTCGAAGCTCTGAGAACGGCATGATAAATGAGTGCCAAGGACTTTGCCGCAACGATCGCGCATCTAGTTATAATTCGCTGCATTTTTAGTTCGTCGGTGAGAACACTTTGCAGCGGTCGAATATATCTCGATATAATAAGCTCCTTCGGGCAGTTCGCCACAGCTTCAAGAAATGCCTCCCGACCGTCCCTTTCCACGCGTAGCAACAGCTTTCCCATCTCTGCCACTTGGCGCACGCGATCCTTGAGAGCATAAATTGGATTCATAAACGCAAGCGCGAAAAGCAATCCGCATTCTTCCATATTTGCCACCGCAGAGCGAAAACTTTCATCACCGCCCCGAAATTTCCCCCTCGGGGTCACCAGGCCCCGTCCACTGAAATCGCTATTCCCAAATCTGGACCCATCATCATCTCGGACCAGCCCAAATGCGATCTGGGCCTCGTGTCGCAATTTTGCCGCTGCTTTGCCGAGAATGTCTTCTCCTTCTGTACCAAACGTCTGCAAGAACGTCGCGTACGCTTTCTCCATGTCTCTAAAAGAGAGACGTTCAGGGGCGTCCATTGCCAACCCTGGTTTCATAAAAGTTCGCAACAGCACAGACGCTGCTCCGAACCGCAGCAATCCTGACTTCGGGGACATCATCTGCTCGACGTTACAAAATGGTATTCGCTCCTTCCAAATGTCCTCCTTCACTACCACCTTGGCATTTTCGTCATTGCTCACAATGCTAAGATTGTGATGTCCCCCACAATCAATGCTGAGATATCGAAAGTGGGTCTCCACGGGTACCATTTCGTTCGCAGAACCATGTACATGAGGAAATGGCCTTGGCTCCCCAAGAGACACAGGCAGCAGCTTATCGTTCATATCTCCGTCTCCAATTTGTCCGAGATGGCCAATGCCCCAAACATAAGCCATACCCTTTTCAGTGATTGCCGCAGAATGTGATGCGCCCGCAGCTACAGCGACATATCGTTGTGGAACCTGCACAACCACAGGGACATACATGGTGCGCGTCGCACGAGACGCGAGCTGCCCGTTCTCTCCCTTCCCCCAACATACTACACTTCCGTCGCTCCGCAAGGCGACGGTATGCGCTTGCCCGCATGCAACATCCGTGAAAACGAGCGGGTCCTCAGAAGCTCCGTTTTCCGGTTCAACTTCATTCTCATCCACGTCCTCGACATCAGTCATGACAACGTTTTCGTCGTCCTCGACCTGCGAAATTTTTCCTTTTGCGAAATGTCGGTTGCGCTCTTTTGGAACCGGTACTACGACTGGGGTAAGGGCGAGCATTTTGACCAGAAACTCTGCCTGCTGCCCCAGCTGGCCGCTCTTGTTGCTTCCGAAACACAGCACAGACCCTGTAGCCGTGAGAACCGCCGAGTGACAGTCGCCGGTCGCCACAGAGACGACGGGGTGCGGCCAGAGCGAGGTGACGACAGTGGGCACGGACACATTTTCGGTGTTCCCCAGGCCAAGTTGACCGAATGCGTTGCCGCCGCACGCGTAAACGAAGCCGAGGGCGTCGAGGGCGAGCCAGTGGAACTCTGCCGCGGCGATGGCGACGATGCGCACTGCGCTGAGGCTCTCGACGCGGGTTGGTGCGGCCAGGACGTCTATACTGGTGCCGTGGCCGAGCTGGCCGTACGCGCCGGATCCCATCGTCCAGACCTGGCCAGAAGCGCTGAGAAAAAGCGAGAAATCGCGCCCGCATGCGACCGACGCGATGGATGTGAGGGATTCTGGGATGTCAATTTTGCGGGGGGCCGCGCGTACCCCATTGACGGTCTGGTAGACGGTACGCCCACGGTCGGTAACGATGAGCGAGGACCAGAGGCCGGCGACGTACGCGTGGGGCTCGGCATTGTCTGGGAGGCCAGGCAGAAGCCGAGGGCGTGGAACGACTTCAGAGTCTGTTTCGCCGAGTTGTCCGTCGGCGCCACTGCCCCAACCAACGAGAATTCTTCTCGCCATCTTGGGCGGTCACCACTGAAGGTGCTCGCGAGGCTGCAGAGGATAAATGTCGCGCAATACGCCCTCTTGGATTCGTTTTCAATAGAAACGACGGTGCGAAAGGGGGCGGAAAAAAATGTACACGTACGTTCCAGACGACATCTCCGGATCTCATAAATTGTGCAGGACTCGTAGTGCCACTGTAATTTTCTTACAGTAAGGTGTCATCGCGATCATCATTACGGAAAGCCTCCGGTATGATACTTGAATACCACGGTGCTTGAACTGGATGCTGCGCATGCGAAGTCAGAGCGCGTGTGGCGTTCCCATGAACTTGAAGGGAGCAGCCGAGGCGAAAATGGAGGCGAGAATGTTAGCTTCAGCAACTACCCAGTCGTTATACATACAGTCCCCGAAATTCGATAGGGCCACCTTCCCCGACTTCAGGTTCACAGTGTATCCCTCGGCCTCGGGAAAAAAACGCAAGGGGAGGCAACCAATTTTGCGCTGGTAGCAATTGTGAAACAGAAATTTCGCTGTAGACCTTTCGCTGTCAAAAAAGTTGTAAACAGAATTTAGAGATCGCGAAATTTGATGAGGACCACTTCTAAAAACTTGTTCTCATTCTTAAGGGAAAGGACTTCAACTGGCTCGAGTGCACCCTTTGTGTTTCAAAAGAGAGGTTCTACGCTTGGGAGAGCTTGAAAGAATTCCAAGCACTGGAACGTTCGATATTGCCGTGCCTTCCGCTACTTTCTCTTTCTTCCCTATAGCCTATTCAGCACCCTAAATCCAATGCGCAATTGGCCCTTTCCGAATTTCGGGGACTGAAGTTTGATATCGTTTCAAAACTGGCCGTTCTTGATCCTTCAGTAGTCCTCTCCGGAGTGGCAATCGAGTGCTGCAGGTACTCTTATTTCCATTTCACTATCAGGAGGCTTTGCAGTCGATTTTTCGCCATCATAAAATCCTCAGTACTTAAAGCAACAATTGGCTTGGATATTCGTAAGAGAATACAATTATGTTCCTTAGATATAAACATTGTCAAGAACTGCAAAATCCCGATAGTCACAGTCCTTCCTACAGCAAAAACGTTACGGGCTGCTTCCCAAAGGCGGTCATCTTTCTCCACATACCAGTACCCCTGCATGAAACGCTGTCAAAGCTATATTTGGTAGTACTGTTAGAGTGCACTGGGTTCACCGCAAGAAACAGTATGAGTTCAGAACCTGCGCAGGGCTACCCCAGTCTGAATTACAGACGTCAGTTACCCATAACAGCATATTCTGAATGAATAAATTCCGCTTTGTTCCCCTAAGATGCT
>JADWZK010302003.1_pt1 | contig 14641 bp, 17 predicted proteins | sample 8957641 | NCBI WGS metagenome assembly JADWZK01 (sample SAMN16576796, study PRJNA672827) | algae metagenome | host: rhodolith | place: South Korea: Udo, Jeju | collected 2014-09-18 | reverse complement strand
TTTTTTTGGTTGTGTTGCTGTGCTCTCGTAGGGCCACCAACTGGCGAAGGACCTGAACGCGATTGTAGCGCGTGGAAAGAACTGGGGGCTTCCGTTCTTTTGGGCGCCCATATTGCGTTGGATCGCCGCCCCGACGCTGGTAACCATCTTGTCTATCGGATACGGGTCGTTCTACCAGAAGCGCAATGACCCGTTGCACATTTTTGCGTTCGTTTTCGCCCACATTTTCATCGTTTGCATCGCAATCGGGGTTATTATTCCGCAGAGCTTCTCCATCTGGGTGAGCCAGGAAGACCTCGACAGCGACGCGAAGCAGTACCGCACCAGCCCCGGCACTACCATCCCCGTCGAGTTTGAGGAACCGCCTGCCAAAGATGAGGAAGCTGATGGGGAGAATTTGGACGAGAAGCTTGGTAAGGATAACTCTGAGGAGAGTTCCAACTAGAGGGAAGGCATGTTGTGGAGGCTTGAAGAAAAATTTTGACAATAGCGAAGGCGCCGCGGTGACGCGTGTGCTATCTTCCGCTTGGAAAATCTGCTCCTGCGCATTTTTGAATATGGCAAGTTATTTCTTAATTTTTTGAAGTTGATGGTGCATATAGACGACTCGGTTTGACGTGGCGCTCGCGTGAATTGTAAATTCTGCTTTTTAAGTTCGTTCGAGATGGCTTGCTGAGCTAATGTTGCATAGAACTCCCGCACGAAACTCTGTTGAGTTCATCCTTCGCAAAGTAGACAGGCGAATATCTAATATAGGGAGACGGTGCATTTACGTGCTGCTTGCAGTTTGATGTAGCGTATAGTACGTGGTCGCCAAGGTACACGCCTTCTATGGCTTTTGGAAGGTACAGCATGGTGACATAGACGATCTTGCCAGTGAGGCTGACGCCGCGTAAGATGCACAAGTAGACGAGCAGCCACGTGAGCAGGGTCCAGCCGAGGGTCTCCCAGAGCACCCCGGTGGCGGGGTATTGCGTGAAGGTCTGCTTGGAGGCGTCGATGATGGGGAGCGGGTTGCGGTGGACCATGTTGCGGAAGAAGGCGACGTTGTCGTTGAACCACGGGATCGGGCGCTGGAAGCTGTAGCGGAAGTAGGTCATGACCCAGCTCATGATGAGGACGTAGTAGGTGGCGGCGATGTAGCCGAGGAAGACGGCGGACAGCCCGACGCCTTAGAGATACGCCCGAAGCCAACCACGTTGCCGGAGCGGTACGCCTGCCCGATGGAGATCTCCATGCTTAGAATCGGCAGCCCGATGATGAAGAGCGCAGCAAAATACGGGATGAACCACTGCAGCCCGAAGTTCTTCAGCGCAATCGACGGGTAGCGGATAAGATTGCCGACGCGACCGCGCCACCAAGCGCGGCAAGCAGGAAGGACAGCCGCGACGGCCACGCCTCCCGTTCGTACTCCTCGTGCGCCTGCGCTCCCGGTACGACCCACTTGCCGACTCTGCGGAGTACGTCCATTTTGCTGTTCAGTGCGTCGTCGAAGGGGTCAAAGTTTGTAGCTTTGAAGACTTGGTGCAAGTGTGTGTGTGTGTGAGTGTGTGTGTGTGTGTGTGCTGAAGTCGGCGCAGACAGAGGTTACACGTCTGGCTAAATAGTCGGCGACGCCGACTCTAGAAGCCTACATCTAGAGAAGATGAACCGACACTGTCGGTGCGGGATCTGATCGAGCTTTGCAAATATGTTCTTGCGATCACTTTTCCTAGCCGGCGATCTTTTCAACATAAGCAATGTCAGACGCCTCGTCCACTGCTGACGGGGCAATCGACGATGGTCTATGATAGACTTGGTGAAGAATGGCACCACGGTCGATTTGAACGATATTGTTGTGGATTGAGTTATGTGAAGGCGACGTTCATTGGGCTGCACCAGGAGCACGAGTGGAACGTTCATTGGGGATTGCGGAGACGCGAATGGTCGCTTATAAAATTTGAGAGAGCTTGCTTGCTGAAGCTTCCGCATTACAGGTCTGCGGCTGGTTTGCGGTACCGTCTTGTCCGCAGGTCTCCGAACTGTGAAAGGAATGAAGGAGTTAGGCGCCAAGCTCGGCAATGAATATCTCGTCGCCATAAGTAGCCATTTGTAGAACGGCAACGTGCAGGGTTCTTTCTGGCATGAGTTGTCATGTGCTAGCTTTCATGGGAAAGAAACGAGCTAGTAGACCTCCTACAACGTCAGTGCGGTCGTCACCTCGGCACCGACAAGCATCCATTCTAAAGTATCGGCAACTTCTTTGTCGTGAACGTCGCCGTCACTGCTATGAATCTTCGGCCCTTCTTCTAGTGTCACGGCCCGATTTCAAACCACCTATAGTGACTCATGTGCTCTCCGGTGCGTTCACTTCTTTTCCTCTCCCTGTTGTATGTGCCCGCGTGTTCGTGCACGCACAGCACCAAAAAAGGCCGACTGACATTTTTCAAAATAAAGTTTTTCCGTTATCTTCAACACAGGACCACCTACGTCCAAAGGACCTAAACATGATCATAGCGCGTGGAATGAACTGAAGACCTCCATTTTTCAGGGCCTCTGTATTGCGCTTGGTCGATGCTCCGACCCTGATTATCACCTCATTGATCGGACACACATCACCCTACAATTACCACCTGAACCTGGTGCAGATTTCGTATTCATTTTGCTCACGTCAATATCGTTCGCATAGATCTCAACGTTAATCTCTCGCAGAATTTCTCCAGCAGGTTAAGTCAAGGCGATCTCTATAGCGACGCAGAGCAATATCGCTCCAACCCCAACCCCGTCGAGTTTGAGAACTCGTTGTAAGGATCAGCCGAGAATTTGTTATGAACTACTCCATTCGTAGAGCTGGAATCCGCTGCGCAGGCTTGAGGCCAAAATTTTGGCAATATCGAAGAAGATGCCGTGCGACGCCTTCTATGTTCCGCTTGGAAGATCTGCTCGTGCGCTTTTTGAGTATGGAAAATTGTGTACCTTTTTTAGAAGTTCTATATAACTGGGTTAGACTTGGTCTTCGTGAGAAATGAAAAATCCACTTTTTAGAGGTTTATGAAGCTGGATTGCAAAGACAACGTTGCGAAGATCACCCCTGCACCCACATTTTGTTGGAAATTCACAAAGAATACACGCAAATGGCGATTGTAGGCGCAGGTCATCGCACTCGTATTTTGACCTAGCGTGTGGACTGTGATGCTGAAGAAACGCACCCGCTATTTATTTCTGAAGATGCTATTGATATTTTTGTGTATGATAAACCAAATTCTACTGATCGATTTTCCAATTGTCAGGCATCGAAAGTTGACTCGGTGTACGTCCTGCATTGTTTCCAAAATGGATTTATTGTCAAACTGCACAGCACAGTTCCATCAATCTATGAATTATCGTCAAACTATGAATTACTATTGCGGTACAAGCATGCAGCATGTGCTGCCCTTTCAGTAGTGGACTACCATTGTTGCCTTTTCGAAAAGCTGAATGTATTAAAATCATTCCAGAAAAACGTTGCATACAATATTTGCAAGACTAGAATTTTTCTTCCTTTCAGTTTATTCTGGAGAAGCCGTCTACCTGTTTGAGGATGCTTGTCTCATGACTGCCCAGGAATTGGAAATTGTGCAGAACTCGTGTCCCGAGTTCTCCGCAATTGCCAGACTACTTACCGCATTAAAAGAACAGTCCATAGTAGGGATGGTTCTTTTAATACGGTAAGCAGCCCACTCTGTGTTCCATTTCCTTCCGCCAAGGAACAAACCGTGCCACGTAAACAGTAACGAGCTCGCTGAGCAAGAGACTCTCGCTTCATTATGATTCAATTTCTTCAGTCTTTTGAATTGCGTTGAGAATGTACTTCGCCCGGAATGGTAGCGAAAATCTCTGCTGCGAAGTTCTAGATGCCAGCGCATAGAGAAGATTCCGAATCTTCCTTCAGAGTAGCCCACTCACTTTGGAGCAGACGTCCAGTTGGCAGATGGTTCGGAACCTTAACGTGCCACAGATTCGAAAATCAAGTTGTTCGCAGACCAATGTGAGAGACTGCCGGACCGCGTTTCCCTTATCCTCAATGACATTTGGGCCTCGGACGCATTTCGCTTTTCGTGCTGACTGCCAGGGAGGCCGTCCTCGCATCTGCATCCCTAAGGATGCTTACTTGAGGACCTTCGAGATTCTTTTCGCAGAAGATAGGCATATCACATCTTAATGCACCCCACCCAACTGTTTACGGCATATCGCTATCAAGTTCATGTCAATATGGGCAGGATATTTTCTGTTCACCCGTGGAATGCTCGCCCGGACGGAATTAAGTTCAGGTTTGCATGACGAGCGCGCAGGGGCAAGCTCAGTCTACGGGCAATTTCGCGACTGCGAAAAGCCCCCGGATTCCTGTTGGATCGACGAATCTCCCTACGTCGGTGCCGTCCAGTTCATGGCATTGCGCTTCTCCGGCGTTGCTGGAGTTGGTAAACGCAGCACTCCCAGTCCACCCCTAAGGATTCTTTCTTCGTCTTCAGGCAGGCTGGCGTGAGCTACTGACCTTGATATGGACGACGGCAACAGCGGAACGCATTTTCGCATACTGATTCAGTCTTTTTCTGCAGATGAATTCTCAATTCGGTCTCTCCGTTTCGGACGCGCGGATGCTTCCCGGGCTTTCCCTGGATGGTCCAAGTTACCCGCGGATGAAGGGTCTAGCTCGTCCACTGCAAGCGTCGGAGGCGGATTGAAAAAGGGAATGCTCGCGCTATTTGCGACCGGGAAATGCTTACTGAATCGAAAATTTTTATTTAGGTTGACTCGGGGCGCATCATTTTGGCTCAGGACAGCCCAGTGGACGGCATTGGGTCCGTTTCACAAGGTTGCACCCTCTGAGAACGTCGCGGAGATGAGTTCGCGTCTCACCCTCCAATGCACTCCAGAATACACCTCTACGTGCGTTTTTGGCAATTGTTGGACAACGAAGGCGACTCGTTTGTCTTCGACGGCAATACGGACGCAACCGGATGCGGTTCAAAGTGGAATAGAGAAGGGACCGAAGCGCGAGTTTCGGCCATGGCCAGCACCCTGCAGGATACCCATAGAAGGCATCCGCCCAAACGCAATTTTCGGCTCTGCAACGAACGGATCCTCTAGGTGAGCTGTTCTCCAAGGTTGATTGTTCCGCTCCAGCGCGGTTAGAGACACGATTATGCACACTTTCCTCACTGCCGCAGACTGGGACGCACCGATGTCACTGTATTCCAGTGCAGGCTTCCTCTTCGACTCTGCAGCACGGCATTGCACTGCTTCCACCCAGATGCAGCTCTTCCTCCCCGCCGCGACTGCATTCCAGAGCATACCAGCAGGGATCATCTGCAGTTGATTCGTCGAGCTTCCCCGTGCGCCAGCGACAGGAGGTACTTGGATTATCGGCCTCGCCAAAAAGTTCAAATCTGCGAACGAGTATTTTGATCAGGCGGTAGCAAACAATGGATTTGTCGAATCGAACTAAAGCAGATTGAAGTTCATTTTGGCGGGTCACTGCCAAAGTCCTGTTAGACGCTCTTTCAATGCGTGCGCTACTGAAAAGTTCGCACGAATGCAACTCTATGCCCTGATAGATACCTATTTCAGGCAAATGCCCAGCCGGATCCCTCTGCTTCATCGCGGGCTGGCGATTAAGCTTTGCTGTAGAAAGATTCTTTGTGATTGCATCCCAATATTGTCTTCGGCAAATAAGTCGATGATGTAGTGCCCTGTCTCTGTACCGTGTCACGTAAAGATCGCTCCAGAAAAAAAGGTGATACGTGATCCGTGTGCGGCTGTGGCCTCTGCCTCAAGTCAACGCCAGGCGTCGTACCTGATAATCTTGGAATGAAGAGACGAACTTTTAGTGGGGCAGAGTCAGCACGCTCTTGCACTATGCTAGAATATGGAAGTCTGGAAATAAGTAGGGGCTTTAGACGGATGCTTCGATTTGACGTGACGTGCTAAATTTGCGGTCCTGTTCGACCTATAGCTGCAGAACTGGCAAGAATCCTTCCTCAATTGGAGATGTACTTCCCGAATATGGGCCGCGACGTTCGACCTCCTGCTCTTGAAACCTGTCCCGCACCTTAGACAAAAATAAATTCCCTTTGTATTTGTTGGAGAGTTTTCGCCATCGTCGCCACTCTGGTGTGACTTTATCGATGATTTTAAGCTCGGTACGATGGCTTTGTCGGGCACAGCGACAAGCCGTGATGCGTATGCGCTCGGGCTTATATCCCGGACAAGGTCTTTGAATAGAAAGTTGTCTCCACCTTCCTCAGTTTTCGGGCAGCAAACCTGACGATAAGTGTCAGTTGCGTGGTCGGGGCTGCGCTCCGCCGAGCAAGGAGAGAGTATTGCATGTCCGAGAGGATCTTCCAGAGGTTCCGTTTGTAGAGACCATGATTCGCAGGGCAGCTGTGTGTCCATATTGATCGACATCAGGTAGGTTTCCTTCACGAGATTGAAAAAATAATCTGTCCTGTTGGGTGTTCTCCTTCTGGAGAGCCTGGGTGGTCGTTTAATTTATATGGGACGATGCCTCGGTAGGTGGCAATGGGAATTAACTTGATGGTCATTGCATCTTATTTACTAATTTGAAATTTTGTAAACTGTTCAGAAACAAAGAGAGTGCATATATCAAAGCTTCATGCCGTTAGGAAAAGTCACGGACATCAGTGCTGGCTATAGGAGATGGAACGACCATGACGGATTCGCCCATCAGCGTTCATCCTGGATCCTCAATGGGTCCCACAATAGGATTTCTATTAGAGGAGAAAATATCGCTCACCTGGGCGCCACTTATAACAAGAGGAGTAAAAAAATCTGGCAGATACCCTGCACAGTATGAAGCGTCTATATCGGCCCTCTTGCGTAAAACTGCGCCCGTGGGAGTGTTTGGCGTCGCCACTATCGCAGAAGGTGGAGTGCAGTCTTGAGGGGCGTTCTTGAGGGAGGGCGGTATCGCGAGCAGGGTGAGATCCAGGGTTCTACGCACGTTTGACGAGTAGAGATTGATATGGACCTCGCCATAGTCCTTGAAATACCAGAATTTATTAGCATGAAGAGGAAGGCAGAAATGCTGCCGAGGAAATATATGACAACAGCAAGCACGTACAGTAACAAATTCATGACATCGTTTCGGTCTATTCCTTGCAGTGACTCAATTACAGAACTATAAAGGTTAGAAGTAGCGCCAATTGAAGAATTCGAATATTTAGAAAAGCTCATTAGTGAAATCACGAGTTCGAAACGCTCTTCATCTATATTTGCTTGAAGAAAGCCGCGGAAATGACGTTCTTGTAAAACATTGTTTCATACTTCAGAATATGGGTTTTTGAAAAGCTAATACTATGGCAACTTTTGCAGCCGCACAAATATATTGTAACTGTATTTTATTGTGCAGCAGTCATGGTTATTCGCTATATTTATCGAAGATCATTATAATATCGCGCCATAATATGAGCATATCTAGAGTTTCTGCAGAATATTTATTCTGTTTTGAGAGTACTTTATTCTAAACAAATCTCTTCTGCGTTTAAACGAGTATTTTACCGTGTCGCGAAAAAATGTGCATCGGTAGTTGGCGTTCTGAAAACGAAATGCATCTTTGAATTTGTCGTCTCATCATCTATTTGTACAGAACTTATGAATCTTATGCAGCATGCGCCATTGTTATTGGCATCAAAGAAAGAAACGCTGCGAAGAAAAATGACAGAATATTCAACTGCTGAGCAAATTGACACATCGACGAAGACCGCATGGGTTAGTGTGTCGTTTGGTCGACAAAGATCTTCGCAGACATGCTGGTCGGAGATACTCTGCAACACACTAGTGCTGCATATTCCCTGTTCTCTTCAAGAAAGTGAATCTGACAAGCCCAAAAGTGTTACGATCGTTCCTTTGCAATGGAACAAGACTGAATTTCTACAAAGAGAGCAAAAAATCTGCATCAAAAGATCTAGTCTCCCCGAGGTCTTCCTTTCTCTTCCGAGCGTCAGTGATACCAAGGCTTGGTTTGTGTCACTGTTGAATGCTTCCACAACCAGAACTGCCCAGCAGAGCGATTTCGAACCTATGAAAAGGCTCGGCAAGGGTACATTCGGTTCCGTTTTTCTAGTGAAGCGCCATCTCACAGGGGAGAAATTCGCGCTGAAGGCTATCTGGAAACATGGAATGCCGGCTCGACAAGCTCTCGAGGAGCGGCTCATTCTCGAAAAGGTAGCTGGTCATCCTTTTATCTTGAACATCAAGTTCGCCTTTCAAACACGCACACACCTCTGCATTGTCACAGAGTACTGCTCTGGAGGCGATCTGCAAAACTTCCTTCGACCCAGAAGTACGCCCTTGCCTGAAGAAACTGTTCGACGCATTGCTGCAGAAATTTTGCTAGCTCTAGAGCATGTGCATAGCCGTGGCATCATTTACCGTGACCTGAAACCCGCGAATATTCTCCTAGATGAGGAAGGACATATTCGGTTGGCGGATTTTGGATTTTCCAAAATTCTTTGCAAGACAGCCACGGACGCGGAAGAAGACTTGGAGAATGAAATGTTCCCCGAAATTTCCCCACCCCAGTTTAGCAGGTCTGATACTCTGTGTGGTTCGCCGCTGTACATGTCGCCGGAAATTTGGGATTACAAACAAACTCCTTATGACCAAAGTGTGGACATCTGGGCTTTTGGAATCGTTCTATATGAGCTGCTATGTTGTCGAGTTCCATTTTTCGGGAATTCTGCTGAAGAAGTGAGAACTCAAGTCAAGTACGGACGGCTAACCTTTCCTTCATGCATGTCCTCCTCTGCTGTCAACTTAATCAGCGCGTTGCTGGAGAAGAATTTTAAGATGCGATTGGGAACGAGGCCAAACGGAATTTCAGATATTAAGAACTCGCCATTCTTTGCTGGCTTGGATTGGGCAAAGCTTCTCGAACGTCGCTCGCATGCAGACAATTTGAGGGAGAGATACCCTATCGTCGAAGTTGCTGGTACGGACAGTCTCTCTAGTTTCGAGGCTGAAGATGGCTCCAATTTTATTCGCAAGCTGATGGGGCTCTTTTCTTCGCGAAAGAAATATGAAGAAATTGCGGGTTACGAGTTCTCCTCAGAGCAGGATAACTAAGAAACTCCTTCGCCCGAATCTGACAAGCAGCGTCGTGCAAAGTCCGAAAAACGATGCGTCTTCTTCAGGTTTTAGCTTTGTAAAAATTGTATAGCCACATTATTTTTGACGTTACAACGTGAATTATTAAAAGAACTGTTCTGTAAATCCATATATTTAACGCGACTTTGACAAGAGACTTGCGCAGACCCTCACTGCGAGGATTGTCGAGAGCAAATGTTGTCGAATGTGTTCTACAGAGCTTTTCTTAGTCTTCTTTCTTTCTTTTCTTTCATGTCTAAGCAAAAATGTAAGAGAAGATCAAAACATGCTTACAACGCGGAAATCTTCCGTTCCAGGTCACGCATGAATCAGTATTGTTCCGAGTATATGCTGGAAGTTCCTCGTGTGTTTTGCTGGTTGCACTACAGCACGAAGGCAAACAAATTGATGTACTGCTTTCTGCATTTATCCGTTCAGAACTATCTGCAAAATAAACAGAAATAGTAATCGTGCACATCACGCAGCCGAGAGCAATTGCTCTACGACTCGTGGGTGACAAGTTGTGGGTGGCCGCAAAAGTACCAATGCAAATCATCCCTCTTACAAGATACGTCCGTTACGACAGACAATTTGAGCTAGACTTAGTCAACGCACCGTATTTGTACCGAAGTAAGTCTTAAATTCAGTACGGTGGGGAAAATGTGCAGACGAGTACCGCGGCCGTATGGCATTTTTCTAAGTGTAGCGGATACGCTTCTTTTCTCCATGCGTTCCGTAACGGAAATGTTTTCCGAAAACTTGAGATCTTACAGCATACTGCTCGTTCACTGAAAAAGAACAAGTAATTCGGACGTAAAGCAGAGTGAAATGCTTGCTAAAGAGGCGGGCTTTAAACTCTGCAAGATCACTTTTCGATCGAAGAGCAGCTTCGTGAAAGTTGACCTAACACGTCGTAATTGAAATTCACAACCGGAGGGAGAGACCAAAAGCTACTAAAGCTCTCGACATGCTGCGCGGACTTAGAATGCTGCTCACCCCTTGCTGAAGCAATAAGCTCGGAGTACCCGCTTTATAGTCACATCACGACATGAAATTCGAGTGGCGCAGAGGTCCAACAACTTTCAAATACACAAAGGCAGACAAATAGGGCTTAAAAAGCGCCGCATCCAGGCATTCACTTATCACCACTCGACCGTGCCAGGTCGTGAAAGGCGAAGGCCTTTCCCTCCAGATGTCGGGAGCTGACATTTCCGTCTTCGATATCGGACTGAATGACCTTTTCGTGTCCATTTCATCTGATTCTACATTTGCAGATGGTAGTCCAAGCATGGATGTGTTTGATGATATCAGTCCGATCTCTTCCCCCGTTCTCGGACTTAGATGCTTTGCATGAGCACAGCGAACTGGAATCTTTGCTATCCCAGATTTGCTACGCCTTCAGTCAGGATGGCCGCGTCGACGATAACATCGCCGCGTCGGCGATGCCAGGTTCAAACATGGAAGAGATCATTGCGTGCCCGACGGGTGATCCATCCGACGTCATTGAACTCGTCGAAGAAGAAAATACGTCACATAAGCAAATACAGGAAGCTTCGATTTCACTTGAACGCGGGAAAACCTTTTCTCGAGTTGACGATGCCGTGGGAATTTCATTGGAAAATGCGAGACATCCCCAGCTAGACAGTTCAGGGCGCCGAGCGTCGTTCGTTGACGAGCATATTGCGGGAACAAACGATGAAAACATCGGCGCGGCCTCGCTGGAGAAGGAATATTCGTGCAAGCAATGTGGGAAACGGTTCAAGAACCGGCGGGCTAACGCTGCTGCACATATTCGCGAAGTCCATCTGCAGATCCGAATGAACGCGTGTCTACTTTGCAATTATAAGTCTAACAGAACAAGCAACGTTTCAAGGCACGTCAGGTCGAGGCATGGTGTACCTTTCCTTACATCGACTGCTTCCGCTATGCGGTCTGCGCACAACATGTATACCTGATGATTGCAAATTCTTCTCAGTAAAATCGGGCTCATCAAATAATGTGATAACTGTACCCAAAGTGGATCTCACCTGTCTTTTAAGATATCCCTCATAGCTGCTTCCGCCACATTCCCCGACTTTTCAGTAAACCATGAATACTTCGGCTCCGGGAATGATTGGAAAAAGAGAGAAACATAGTTCTTCTCCAATAACGAAATCAAAATTCGTCTTGAACGTTCAACAAATTTTTTCAAACGTTAAAAATTTTTCGAAATCACCAAATAGTAGTAGGAGTACTTCACAAAAACATTTTTGGTCTTGAGAAAAAGCACTTTAATTGCGTCAAGGGCACCGTTTCTATTCTTAAAGAGTGCTCTAAATATGCTATGTCCGGTGCCCTGCTTTTTTGCGATGCATATCTCTGCAGAAGATTTGGATAGAACAGCATGAACAGGAGTACGTTAAAGTTCTCTGTGCCGCGCAAATCGCAGCGAAAGAGAAAACCCCTAACAAGTATTATATAACGGCAGAGAGCAGATGCTGCGAGGCTGAAAACGATACACGGGAAGAGGATGAAATAATCTGAGGATGACGAAAAGAAAGAGAACCGGGAAAACCCCCAAGAAATCCGGTGAAGGAGACGAAAGGATCAGCGCAGGAAAAAAATGGAAAATGGAAAACTTGAAGTTTTGCAACTCATATCAGGAGGTTGACAAGAAGAAAGACTCGCCCGAAGGCCCAAAGAAATTCAGAAATTACAAAGATATGTGAAGGAATCTGATAAAGAATCAAAGAAGTCCAGTCCGTCCAAGGAGGAAAAGGTATTTGGCAAGACGGCGAAAATCCAGCAAGTACACAAGAGGTGGAGGAAGAAAAATCAAAAGCATGGACGATGTGAAAGAGGAGATGGAGGAAAAGAGAGGGTGAAGGCGAGTCTCTCGAGGGGACAAGAGACACCGAAAACCAAAAAAATTCTTTAAGAGCACTACCGCTGCTGCATCCCGTTGGTAGGTTTGCTCCGACCCACACCGTACCTAGTTGCGCCTGTTCCGCTAGCCGGCCACGGCTATTGACGCTGCAATGCGCAGCTGCCTGCGCCAATGCCCAAGCGCAAAACCGACTCAACATGAGAGCAACTGCATACCCATTGCCATCACAACCCACAACAGAGGATTTTTTTTTATGAGAAAATCTGCAAAAGTTGATTTGAATGCAAAAAAGTGAATGACCATTTTTAGACCCATGTGCAGCAGAGAGAGGGATGTTACAGGAATCTGGACAAACAATTCTGGTCGGTGGTGGAACCTCCTCCGTTGCTGCTGCAGAACGCGTGACCTCAAAAACAAGGCGTTAATTATTAACGAAGCCCCTCCACGAGGACCGCCTTCGTGATGCAGTGCATGGCAAGCCGTCCTGGTGCTGGCAGCAACGGTTTGATATTCTGATCAATTGATCAACATCACGTTAATTTGTGACATTCATTCTTTTGTGCAAGAAAGTGTTTAAATACAGTATGAAGACAGGAGAGAAAAGCAATGGAGCATTTTACAAAAAATCCCAAGTTTTTGTCGCTGTATGATACCTGAGTATTGAAATTTACGTCACGGATGTAACACTCCTGCTAGAAGCGTTACATCGGAGAATACATGTGCCACGCAGGTACCTGCCGTGGTATGATACATATATTCTCAAGTACGTAGTACGCTCCGCAGAGAAGAAGGCGAAGTTCCAGGGCTGCCATATGATAAGGCCCTTTGGAACACGAAGCGTACGATCAGCATTTGCGGATTACGTAGGATGAACGGAGCAATCGTCTGACACCGAAGGCTTGGTGGATTGAAAGTCCGTACAGTATCACACAGTGCTGCTTGGAGGGCGGGAAGCGCTGGAAACGTTATGCGCCATCGACATCTCGCAGGTCTTGTGACAGAAAAGCACAATAAGCGTCGCACTGGCGAAATTTCCTAAAACTGCCAGCCGCGTACGTGGAGAGTAGCGCTTCACCCGAGCGACACGCGACGCGGATACTGTAATTAACTCCGCTGCAGTGCCGGGAAGATGGCGTGGATGGGATGCGATACACCTGGCTTCCAGCCGTGCCACGCCCTGGAATGGCCCCGCGCAACTGCAGCAGTTGGTGGTCGCCTCCAAATGTGAGAGGATAAGGACAAAATAGGAAAACCTCGCTACATGCAAGTCAGCCGGTCAATGGAGCCGCCCGCGTTTTAATCCCCGGTGGCGTAGTACAGTACTGCAGTGGGAGCAGACACCGAAGCAGGATATGCAACCAACGAGTTGCTCTTCAGAAGAGCAGAATTCAGGAATACCTTGGCAGAAGCGAGTGGAGGAAGAGCGCTCAGACTGCGGAAGAAACATGTGGCCTTGTTTGTCGCGGGTTCTCATAAGCTAAACTAGACTCTGAAGTGGAAGCTGAATTTCAAAGAGGCACGCCACCGGCTGAGCCAGCGAATTCCCATGTCGTCGTTCCGGTCAATTTTTCGCCGGAGGTCTGGAAGGAATGTAGTGGCCGCTCCTCGCGACTCTTCACCGATCCCGCTCGCGCTCTTTGCTTCGCTCAGCCCAGAGACACTGGTTTATCCGCACCGGGCGTTTGACTCATCTCTGTCGCAGTGATGCTAGACAATGAAAGAGGCCCGACAAACAAAAAAATAACGCACGAAATTACAACTTCTGGACGGGTCCGCTGCAATCATCACCTGGCGGGGCTAGGCACAGATTTCAATCTGATTTCAGAACTGATGGCACCATGGCACGATCGTCCCGTGCACCGCCACTCTGCAATGGCATCTCCGCGATCTGTAACATGGCAGCACGCACTGCATTCCACGCAAGGAACGCCATATCTGTGCCCCGCCGGCAAATCAGGGCGTTGGACAAGCGCGTATTTGCGAGCGCTCTGCAAACGGGTACTGCTGTGTTCGAACAGGGCGCACGGGGAGGCCATTGGCGAGGGCAATGTGGAGACTCTCTTAGGAGCTGCAGTACCGTACTGCAGCACGGAGAAGAATGGAGCTAGGAATGCGAGATACTCTCACAATTGCCGAGATATGGGTCGGCGAGTGCGGCAATGCTACCGGTAGAAAACGGGCCGCCGAGATGCCAGGCAGGGCAGAAGGCGTGGCGGGAGAGCTGCTGGGAAAAATTCAAACGCGCGACGGGATTGAGAGTGGCGAGAAGAAGGACGAAAGGAAAAGGGAAGGGCCTGGGGTGCAGCACGTTGACGCGTTTTTCGTCTTTTTCGCGGGGAAACATTCGCCACGAAACTCTGGTGAGGGCGTGAACGGGGATTGTGCAGTTGAAATATCCGTCCCAAGACAGGGAGCATTACAGTAATACCTCACTTGATGCATACCTCACTTGATGCTTTACCTCGATGCATACAAAATCAGGGAACCAACTTGGTTCCTTTGTAAAAATAATCAAATTTAAAAGTGTGTATGCATATTCACTTTATGCATATCAAAAAATTGCCCACCAATGTTCTATTTTGCCAGATATCGATTTTCATTGGTTAATACCAAGGTACTCACACTGTAATTTGACGAGATATATGCGAC
>JADWZK010278328.1_pt1 | contig 14682 bp, 6 predicted proteins | sample 8957641 | NCBI WGS metagenome assembly JADWZK01 (sample SAMN16576796, study PRJNA672827) | algae metagenome | host: rhodolith | place: South Korea: Udo, Jeju | collected 2014-09-18 | reverse complement strand
CCGGGGACGCGGTTGAAGTCCCACGGGTTGCGCGCCTGCCCCATGTGGTGGTTGTAGCCGCGGACGCCCATGCCGATTTCCGTGGTGTGGGTCTTTGCGATCATTATCATGCCCGCGCTTCGCAGCGCGGCAACGACATTCGCGTCTTTGGGGTCCGCCGGTGGCGGGGCGGCGACGAGAAAACCCGCGCCGCCAGTGGTGCCGTGCAGCCCACCGCGGGCAAGAATCATGTCCTTCACGAAGAAGGGGACCCCGTCGAGCACGGAAATCGGACGTCCGGCGCTCCATCGCTCAGCCGACGCTGCGGCCTCCGCGCGGACCGCGTCCTCGTTTATGGATGTGACGGCATTGAGTGGAGGGTTTGCATCGTTTGTTGCTCGAGTAAGCTTCAAAATGGCTTCGCAGACGTGGATTGGAGAGACGTTTCCGCCGCGATAAGCCGTTGAGTAGTCGCGCACTGACTGACGCTTGTTCGATTCCTTGGCAGTTTTTTCCCAAATAAGCTGGAAGAAGTTGTCGACTTCCTCAAATTCCAACGGGTTCGCTGGTGAAGCCGGAAGCGGAAAATGCAACGGGTAACGAAGCTTCTTCGCGGAAATTTCAGTCCTTTCATAAAAAGAGACAAACCCGCTGTCAACCAGCGTCTTTTTTCTCAGAAATGGACCCAGAAGTTTACCTTCATATGCGAGAACATATAAGCGAGCAGCAATGCCGGATATACGCGGACCTGACAATTTTTTGAAGTTGTACTCCACAACAGCATCTTTATCAATCGTACGAGTGTTTGCAGCATTCTCTTCGCTGATTTCATTCGTGCTTGCCATACTTGCCCGACAAATAAATCGTCCTGGTCGGAGAAACAAAGATCCAGTTGTAAATAATCCTTGTCAACACAATCTGAGGCATCTGCAGGTTTATGTTTTTGCATTGGTTGCTCAAGGACGTGATTTCAGCTCGCGAGAGCTGGCAATCCGTCGATATGATTAGAAGTTGCAAACTTCAGGTGTACTTTTGGAGTTTACTACTGCACAAGTGCAGCATCTTTATCGCAGCGACATACAGGGGAAAAAATATATCAAGTAAACAAAGATACGCAAAGATAAGGAGCGTACCATTTAAAGCATTAATACTATCCTGTTAGCAGATCAACAGCTTTGACAATATCTCCTTTGGATTTCTTCAAAGCGTCACGGGAAGCATCAGCGTCGAATCCCAGTTCCAATAATTGCGCATACGATTTGTCGTCAACGGCACTGCTGCTCGATCCTCCTGGACTTCTCATGGGCAGCACAAAAACGCCTGCTGACCCATCAGCAGCGTCTGATCGTCTTGTTCGAGAAAGCTCTGTTGAATTCCCATCCTCGACTGGAGAGCCCAAAACTGGAAGTTCTATCGCCGAGGACGGCCGGGTGAGAAAAGAACGACTACGATAAACTGGTTGATGTTTTCTCACGGCCTCAATGATCTTCAAAATAGCACGACTCAGGTCTTCTCGAGCGGCTATGGACCCACAGGGAATTCTGTCCCGAACCACTTCTCCAGGACCTGGCTTGCGGCGTCTCGTCGCCGACGACGCATCCCATGGCGCTGCGAAAAGAGACTGCGTTTCCGCTAAAATGCTGCTCCCTCCTTCTCTTGTCGCTTCCAAGTTCATTCGGGTCACTAACAATAGATCTTTCCCATTTGACTTCAGCGTAAATGTAGCATCCCGCCACAGCGGAATGGTCAACAGCAATTTACACTCCAAAGTCACAATGAGCACGTTTTCTTCGGTCAGCAAAGCAATTCGAGTCTTTTCCGGACGCAGTTGACTGATGACATCTTCAGGGGCTTGCACATTGGCGCTCCCTGCAAACTTCGACCCTTTTCGTGATTTCCCCCATTGCCCTGGTACGCTGTCGAACCACACCCCAGACCCACTCCGTGGCATCTGGATCACTACGTTCTTTTCGGTCACTGAGTTCAACCCAATCCACAAGCCTCGCTGAGTGCGTGACCCCTGAAGTAATTTGCACGGCCTTGTAAAGTTCCTCCCCTGTGGACGCCTTCATATCAAACTCAACCAGACGCTTCGAATCACCCCAAAATGATCTTGGGGGACGCTTTGGAGCGACAACTTCTCCTCCTCTGCGGCGCTGTGCATCAGCTTCATTCATTTGCTTTGAAATAACGGCAGCTGGTTCGGCAATAAGATCAATTGCTCCTGCTACAGGCTTCACAACACCTCCAACAAGACCTTTTCGCATGCCTTTCAGGAAGCCAGACGCACCTCCTCGCATTGCCCCTTGAACGGGATCTTTGACTAGACCTGCGACTCCAGAAGAAATTCCATGTGCAAACGAAAGGAACCCAGTTACAGCTCCTTGGGCAGGATTGGACGATGCTATACGCCGTCCACCAGAAAGCTGCGACCCGCGAATTCTCTCCCGTTCAGCAAGGTATGTCTCATCTCCGACAGCAGATTCAAGCCCAGTCGACACAGCTTTTGGAATACTGCTAATAGACCCAACGAGGCCGCCAACGGTATGTGTAATTAGAGATTTGGAGCCACGACCAACGCCAAACAAAAATTCTCCGCCGCTCTTCCCCCTGCCCGGTTCAGATAGCAAGTCTCTAGCTCCCAGTGCAACAGAATCAAACAACGCTGCGGGATTTCCCACTAAACTGTTGGAAGTAAGAAGCTTGATTTTCTGGTTCGCCAATTGCGTCTCGTAGTATTGGCGAATGAGTGAGATGAAGTGTGTACGAGAGTCAAACACATGACTGAGCCCCAAGGATGAGAATTCAAATTCACAATTCTCAACGTTCATCAAGAAAGCAACGAAGGGCCTCAGAGCAGGAGACAGTGCTATATGTCGAGATGTCACAGACCCACGCGCAACGGAAGAGGAAAGAACTATTTTTGTTTCGTATAGCTTCAACTCTTCCACGTATACTCGCTGCGAAGACCTGAATCCACCACCGTTTTTGCTCGTTCTTGCGAATTTCGGTCTCAAAGAAGGACCACTTTTGCCTTTGCTCTCAATCTGAACAAGGATTTTTCCGTGTTCGCCGTCCTCACCTTGCAGTATTTCTGTTTTAGGTCCATACGATACAGCGGAAATCTCGTTTAGAAACATCAAGAAACGACCGATTAAATCCTCGTCCACCATCAAAATGCAAGGACGAGCGGCTGCTCTGAGGCTCTTCAACATGAGAATTTCAGAATCTGTCACTACTCGCTTCAGCTCAACATGTATTTGGTACGGGAGAGAATGAGGTGCTGCCCAGAGAGTAACAGGATAAGGAGGGTTGTCAAGCTGATTATCAACTTGCAACTCTGTGACGTGAAATGCGAAGCATTGCAAAGATTCGTAGGACTCAAAATTCATATGCAAATTACTCGCATGTGCGTAGAGAAGCTCGACTGGCTCCGAGTTCACAACAGAAATTCCAGCCGAGGCGAGGTAGAATGCTGCGTCAACATCCATCGATTTTTCTGCAGATGACGGGAGGACATCTTTTCGAGGATAATCTGACGTTTCAGGTACCCGACGTCCTCGACCCTGTTTGCTAGACGAACCAGAAACACTGCGATGCTCAGACAACGACGCTGATCCAGAATGCAGGTCGTCCCAAAGAACGACAGGGACCGAGTGATCTTCCGCAATCGGAGGCAAGCGCTGAACCGGCTCTGGTTTAGCACCCTCGATAAGTTCAATTGATTTGTCAGAAGAATCTAGGAACGTAAGAACTTTCGTGGCGCCTTCCATTCTCACGCAGTACGACAGACCAAGATTCAGACTGCGTTCAACTTCTACAGGAACATTGGTAACAATATCAATGTTCAACTGAAGCAATTGAGTAGCGGTCCTCGATGAACCTGACTTTGAAAAAGACCTGGAAGCAGGAAATCCTCCAGTGCCGGCAAAAGGTGCAGAAGGGATACCTGAATGGCTTGAACGAGGGGGGCGCAGAGATGTGCTGCCCGCAACCGAGGTCGAGCTACCGTGCTCGTCGATGACATCCACCTCAAGTTTCCTTCTCTGAGCTGAGGCCAGAGGATCATCCCAGGAGTATCTCGTGGCACGTCCAGGACGCACAAGCCAAGGTCTCTCCTTACTTCCTACTTGACTGAACGCAATCGAGCGATTCTTGCAATGGTTGACGATACGGAATGGAGGATTTTGTCGATCTTCGGATAAAATCATCAGCGCAGCAGCTCCGCCGTCCAGTTTTGAACTTAAAATACGAGCAATATACTGCTCTTGGGATTTAGGACGATACATCTTCGCGGATACTTCTCCGGCATTTCCTAACAGGAGGGGAAGTGGAGGAGACCATATCCAGTCACTGAAGCCGTTGGATTCCGCCAAACGAACATGAATTGACTGCTCACCAGAACTGCCACTCCAGTGAATAGCGGCTTCTTCTTGAGGATTCAGAAAATGAACATATCGAAACGGACAATTGCCGTGAGCATCCAAACGAGAAGACTCGCACCACTGAATACATCGATCGGAATTGTTCACAACAAACGCTGCATTTCGAATAGTAACAACAAAAGTGCTCTCACCATATCCTCGAGTTTCGCGAACATCCAACAAAAGAGACCTGTCGGGAATGGATATTTGCACAGGTTTGTTAACATCTCGCAAATCCGACGGGCTTGTCCACCAATCTTGGCCCGGTGCCTTCGCGAACACCTCCCGCTGGTTCTGCCGTTCCTCCCGAAGAGAAACATACGGTCCATCGAAGCAAAGAAAACGCCCTGCCAACTTGCCTTTGGGATAGCCCTTAGTCCGAACTGAATCAGTAGGCTTTCCATAGAAAGAACTTCGAGAGCAAATATCAAGACTTGTATCTGAGCGATTGCGGAACCAGAACGGAGCGAAAAGTTCGAACTTCGGAACACGAGAATCCAAGGATGATATGTGAACTGTGCCACCAATATCACTCTTCTGATTTGACTGAGGACCTATCTCATAGGTTTGCAAGACTTTTGTTTGGCCGCTTAAAATGCTTGACAGTGCAACAAAAGGACCAAAATTAACGGGCGTCCCATCATCCACATCGCTAACTCTGCGCAGATGTTCCCCTGGATAATCCACAGGTGTGTTCTCAAAAGCAATAGAAATGCCACTAAGATTTTGAGTATCATCCGTGCAATGAATAAAAGCGAAATCGAGTGGATTAACAACTCCAGCACCAATAATTGTCGTGTTTGGAGCGCCCCAACCCCAGGTCTGATCACCCCCTCGAGCTTCTGATATACGATAGGAAACACGTCCAGGAAGTTTGTTCGAGAATGTAAGGGGTGCTTGTAAGGCGACATCCACACGGCAACCTTGTACGTCTTCTGAGTTGAAACCTCGATTGAAAAATTCCGGGACAGCAGCAACAAAAAAGTCGGGACCTGTATGTAAACAGTCACAGCGAACCACTTCATGTTCTACCTGGGCATTGCGTACAGCGTGAGCACTCATCGATTTCGAACCCGACGAAATTCGCTGCTGTGACCTATTGCGATTCACCTTCCCTTGTAAGATACTTGGACTTTTCCCAGATCCAGCGAGAAGCGATTTGCACGACTTCAGCCATTCCCAAGTCTCGATTGGCCTGCTCCACCCGAATGTAATTTGATGATGTCCATCGGATTCAGAGGCGAACGGGCCAAGATCCGGACGGAGTCTTATCGGTCGTTCTATTCCAGCTATAGGAATGCAGAAATGTTCCCCAGGATGCAATTTGGAAACAGCCCCTTGGTCCTCGGCGCCTAAAAGAGACGGAAATGACGTGTCAGTGGCTAGTCTTGATGACGCTGCACAAAGACTTATCTCCATTACTGTGTTGGTCTCGTTCAATACACGAATGGGAGAGCGAATAGTGCCTATTGGCACCCCGTGCTCCATTGCAATCTCCCACACAGCAAAAATAGGCGCTTTCAAGGTGCTGGACATAAGCTCCTCATTGGCTTCGGCATCAGAATGTTCAACAGGCAAGAAGGCAACCTCGTGAATACCAACCTCCGCAGCTGACAGTTCCAGAGCACTATATCCCGAGATTGAAATGTGACACTTGAGAGTTTCATGCCTCCAGTCGTTTTCATTTCCATGGATGCCAGAACGATTAGATGGTAACAAACGTTCCACAGGCATGTGAACTTGGAGCTCTCGTGCATGGAGAATAGACGACCGTTGCGACGACACAGGAACAAACATCTCTACTTGCACTCCAAGCTCGTTTCGCACGTGAAAAGCGGCCACACTTGGACCAGTTACGGTGGCCTTTTCGCCGTCATGTGACATTCCACGATACTTTCTCTCTTTCTTTCCCGATATATTCGATGCAGAACGAAATTCATCAGCTTTCACCTTGATAGATCGCAGAGAGCTCGCAACTTCCTTCGCACCTTGTATAGTATCTGGAGTCACATTAAGGTTAAGTCTGTCATCAGACTTGATTACAAATGACTTCGTACCACTAACTCCTCGGCTAATGCTTGCTTGAACTTGCCACGGTTCCAGAGCAGGTTCCCACCATCCTTTCTTTCGACTAAACAAGTTCACTGACATCTGAACCCCCACTTGAACAAGATACGGCACAGTTCCTTGCATGAGAACAGACTCAAAGTTAAGTTCCAATATAGGCACGAAGCGTCCTTCACTCTGATCTGTTAACAAAACTCGAGCGGCTGGTGCGGAGTACGCCAATGAGATATTCTGGGAAGATGCACCATTTTCCGGTTGAGATTTTTCTGCTGAGATAGCGCTTCCGATGGCACGTGCTTGCTCTATTAAGCCCGGCTGCTTCCAGTTTCGACTAGATAGGTAGCTTTTCTCGAGTCGCCCAAGTCGCCTTAAAACAGCAAATAGAGCTGGCGTGTCTTTCACGTTAATGCGACAAAGAATAGATTCAGCTTCAACAACAACTCTCGCTCCTTTTTCATCCACACCAGGTCCAAAATAATCGATAAGAGAGTCACTTGGATACATAATCACAGAATCGCGATCAGTATACCGTTTGGACGTTATGTCATCTGATTGCAAGTACAAAATCGCTTGCTCTAAATGCTGCTCAAGCGCAATCTGAAGTGCGGACGTTTGCAGCGAAATGCTTTTTGCTCCAGTATTCCGCATCCAATCCAACCTGGCCAGAAACTGCCCAGTTAAAATCAGGCCTCGGCCATCACCAGGAAACTCATCTGCACATAACAAGACTTGCGAATTTGTGAAACACACAGACATTGTTCGTCCGAGATATTCGCACAGGGGAGCAAATGAAGAAGTCGGAAGAAATGGCCATCCTGGAATTGCCAAGTACGACATATCCAGCAACAGTTCAGGAATAACTTTCAATTGAATGTTGGTCACAGTAATCGCTATGGATGGTCGATGCCCAAAGTTTTTGGAGTACGCGAAAGAAAAGTTTTCAGTCTGCTCGATTGTTTTGCCGTCGTCATTCGACTTGTCTGCTTCGATGGGACACGCAAATGTGCGAGCGCCGTTTGCTTGTTCAATGCGCAAGTCAGTTAATGATTGTATTGAAGAGTTAAGTTCCACGACCACTTCCGAATCCCCATACGCAACATTGCCAGACATATTGCGGAATTTGGCTTCCACAATTCGACAGTCCGAATCTGATACATCCCATCCCCGAGATAGCGAAACAGAGCAGAGGGGAACCTCCACAAATAGACGTGCAATTGGTAACTTTCGCTGAGAATCTGTGTCATCAGTTGACGAGATGGGTGCAATATTCTGCAAATTAATCTCATCACTAGACAACGTTGGTTGTTGTGAAGTTTCAATCGCGTCTGGTTCAGTGTTCGAATCGGAATTCTGTTGTGCGTTGAAAAAGCTCTCATCAATTCAAGAGACATCGTCTCCCCGTCAATAGATTCCACAAAATTTTCGGTGAGAACAAAGTAGAGTACGGAATATTGAGCTTCGCAAAGTTCCATAGAGTAGCTGTCCGCAATACTGAACCGAGCACGAATGAAAGGCACGGCAACACTTTGCGCGCTTTCGATGCCAGATTTCGATTTTCGAAAATTAGGGAAATCTCCAATATCGAGTTCCAGCTTCGCGGCGATTTTGGACGAGAAAGGCGTGTCGTAGAGGAACGAACTTCTTCCTTCGCCCGGTACCCGATACTGAACCGATGCTTGAGCCCCAGAAAAAGAGACTCGCACCCGCGATTTGTAGCCTGTCAAAGGTATATCTGTATTGTCGACATGAATAATTGGCAAAGAGAAAATAAGAGCCTCATCCGAATTTCCAGAGTGGCGGGGCAGGACGACACTGACACTGCGAGCGTCAATTTCAAACAGCAGGCTTCGACTCTGATTTTCTGTCAGGCCTGGTGTTGGTAGTTCGCTTTGTTCGGCAAAAGAGGCAGCTTCAAGTTCCGCCGCGAATCTGGACTTCCGCAGCTCTTCATATAAAGCAGAAAAATAATGGGACATCACAGATGAGAAACGAGCCAGATAGCGGATGTGGAGGCCTTGAAGGCGCGTTCGAAATACCAGACTGGATGATACAATTTTTGGTATTTCCAACTCCCACCCGTCAGACATATTTGCACTTGCTTCACCTTCTTCTTCACTCCATTGACTCCCTTCTCTTTCTGCTGCAGCCAACATTCTTTGGATTGCATCATTTGGTTGTTCATATCGAATTAAACTCTGATGTTCCCGCAAATATGCTGTCAAGTCATCGACAGCAAAATACCGAACATCACCTGTCGCTTTGATATCGCCGTTTGTATCCCTTTTCGACCGCATCGTAAAGTCCCTCATTTCAATAGAGCAAATTGCCCCTTCTCCTGAAACAAATTGGATTCGAAACCCGTCAAAAGTAGCTCCCCCGGATATTTTGCTGAAACTCGTAGGTGTCTCAGCATTTGGCGTTTTCGGCTCAAAAGATTCAACATTGTCCTTGGGAACCTCCAAACCACAGGTGCTCGTAATTACTTCAGCTTCAGTTACGGCATCAGAATTTTGACCAAAAGCAGATGTAGCGGGGTTTCGCATGCCTTCAAGAAATGATGTGATTTTCAGCACTGTCTCCCTTACAAATATCAGGTTAAGCGAAAGGAAGTGGATGTTGATGGTTTGTTCCCTACCCGGAAAGTAAAGCTTGTGGTTAATTGTAACAAAGTTAGTTTCGTTTCCAGTTATTTCCGAACGACTGCGGCTTCGACTGTGGCGTGAAGACGAGGAGCTTCGAGGAGGCGACACTCCACGAAGGTCGCTCCCAGTGCCTGCGTACGCAAGTCGCCTGAAAGGAGCTGTACTTCCCCTGCTCCCATCAGTAACAGTCCAGCTCTTTAAAGCAAACTCTGTCTCCAAACACAACATTTTCGTTTTCACAAGAGTTGCATACATCCCCGACGCAACCGCAGTTACCAATCGTTGACCCTTGACGTCCCGAAGTTCAAGAGAAACATGGTCGATACCGATTCGACAGTCATATGACGCTAAGGTCGCAATGGAAGGATGCAACTCAGAGGGGCTGAGTTCTGTAGATTCCGCTGACCCCGGTGTCAGCGTGGTACCATCAATGTCTGTAGTAGTTTCAGTCCCACTGGATGACGCTGCGACTGAACTCCATTGTTTAGCAGAACTCAAGAGGTGTTTGCAGGCCTTCTGGGAGAGCACCACCCAAAGACCGGGTATTTGACCCCGAAGTCGTAGTTTTGAAATCCGACTTGACGCATCTTGCTCACCCTGTGGTAGACCAGCCACTACCTGTACGGTACTGGCGTCACGCAAAACCTGTACCAAGAAGCGCATAGAGAGCGGACGTATTAGTCTCTCTATCGATTTCACGTCCGTAGTAAGATCCACAAATTCATCAATGAGAGCAGAGTCTGCTGGTCCTTCTCTTGGTAAACTTCTAGTCAAAGAAGTTGCAAGTTTTTCGCTAGGTGCGATGTACATGCCGAGATCGTCAAGGCTCAGCGCGTAGTTAGAATAATTACCAACCGGTTTCTTTGATTTCAACGAAGGTCGTTCCTCAGTTACTTCGTTCTCGGACGTGCGAATTGCCAGCGTTCCCATGTTAACGACAATAGCAGGACTTGACGACGTTTTTCCTGGAATAATAAACCTTGGAGCGCGAACGAATGCGTCAACTTGCAATGGTAAGCGATCCGCCAACAAAGCTTCTTGTAGTTCCATACGCAGTTGGGCAATGCGAGCACCTGCAGCGGCCCCAAGGAAAGCCATTATAGGGTCTTGTCTCAAACCTTTTGGTTTCCAGAAGCGCGCTGTCCATAAGAAAGACCCTTTCGGTCCGTCGACAACAGCTTCAAGCTGACCAACCGTCGCAACAACATGAGTTTGGTTTCTTTTTTTGGATTCCAAGACTTGTTCAGTTGGTTTTCTGTACATTTGAAATGCGGCGATGTAAGGCAAACACATTATTTGCTCTTCTCGTCCTTTACCGAAAAACTCTGCGTCAGTTACCCGATGCGTAGCTTGTGCTGAGGAATCAGTTGATTGTGTTGCCCAAGTGGCCAAATCACTGCTTTGTCGTATCGTATCGACCGGCTTATAAATCCCATCGAATCCATCGAATTCTTGCGACATACCAGAAGAGAGGCCAGAGTCTGGTTCCAAAAATTCTTCGGAAGACAGTACTTCGCGGTCTTCGTCATTAACCGAAACGTTTGTGTTCTCAAAGCCTGACCTTATTGCATGAAGAGCATCAGCCACACCTACAGGATAGGAAGAACCTGTATCCGATTTGTGCTCGGAGACCTTTCCAGAGATACTCCGAGGTACCCTTGCATACACCATTCGGACATCATTCTTCATATCCCAAGCTTCCACCGTGCCCAAAAGTGCTTCAACGAGAAACCCGTTTGACTGGAAACGCTTCGCTCCAATTATGAAGTCTCTCATGACCAGCTCAACTCTTGGGGTTCGAGGTCCTGGAAATCCTCCCTCACTCAGGCAGATACTGCCTCGGCGAAGATGGAAACTCACTTGAGTGGTTGGAGTGAGCGTCCTTTTTTCCTGATGGCTTCGTTCACTTCAGCAATCGGTCTGCTCTCTGGACCTCGAACGTCCTCGGTAAATGGCTTGCTTTCAACAGATTGGACACTAGGAGGACTGTCAATATTCGTTTCATTTTGTTCAGTTTGATAACCAAGCATAGACCAAAACGTTGACATTGTAGTCCCAGATGACTGTGCTGGAACGCTGGATTCCGACGCCAAAGCCCAAGTTGCTGCATGCTTCTCAAATTCCTCATCAACCAAATCCCTGTAGATTATCACCCGATCAAAAGGCAGCCCATCTTCAATGGATTCCATGTCCTTTTCAACTTCACCAGGTTGAGCCAAATTGCTGCGTCTCGCCTTCAGCAATGACATCCTGCCAGCGGTGTAAAGATACCGCTCATTCCGCTTCGCCAAAATTCCTTCCTCCGTGAAAGATAACAACCGCGCTCGTCGATCTCGAAACCCTGGCAGCAACTGTTCCACAGCCCATACCCATCTTTCTTTGGGTGTTTTAGGAGTATACCCTCTAATGCTTAACTTCGAAAAATGTAATGAGGTCTGAATGAGACTCGCGTATTGCACATCGTCAAGCTGCAATGATATATCAGGAAAACGAATGTCCACCTGTGCATCAGCGAGCGAAGGACCATTGCCTTCTTCGAAATTCTCAGAAACTTGCTGCTGCGCTCGAGCCAACGACAACCGCAAAGACCCACTTATAGGCGATATCAAATTCGTCGGTTTGTTCGATGCGTGGTCGGAAGAAGACCCTTTCGTAGAATCACCACCTTCTGCCAAAAAGAAGTCTTGTAACTTTTCATGGGTTGCATAATCATATTCAGCGCTTTCTCCGCTGCTTGTCCTAGGATTTGAATACCTTTGAACATCTGCAGTGTTCAAGGGAAGCCAGTCAATGCGAAAACCTTCCACAATCACCAATTGTGCGTCCGAGGTGAGGATACATTCTCCACAAAAACCTGCTCCCATGATTCATTTGCGGACACCGCCTTCAAGGTTTCGCAGTGTATCGCCACTGCGTAAGGCTTTTTGCTATTGCTGAATGGGTCTTCAAAGCGAAGGATTAAATCGCGGAGCTCAATTTGAATGTTCGCGACCACTTTCGCCAGCAAATCGTCGCTTACCAGCCATGACCAGTTTTTGCCTTTTTTGCTTGTGTCTGAATTGCTTACGCTCCATGACGCCTCGCGCACCGCATCATCCGTATTCAACTTAGCACGCTTAATTCGTTTTTCCCGTATCTTGATTTCGCTGTCATCGCTACCGTCATCTCGTACAGGGCGCGCAATGATGTTTACGCCCTCAAGCTCAATTTTCACAGGTGTACTTCCGATGCTTGTCCACGGAACGACAACTCGAAGCAGACCGATGAAACCAGCTTCAACAGTCACAGGAATGTCCACCCCCAGCGTCTCGAAAAGCACTGCCAGTGCTTCCGCCCGAAGAGCCACGCCACGCAGTTCCACCAAGCCGGACCAAGCTCCGAAGCTAACGCTGTTACGATCGATTCCTGTCAATAATTGATAGATTGTTTGTTTGTTAGCGCTCCGCACAGTGATAATATACGATGGCACGCCTCAACGCACGAGCCTTCAGAGAATGATCTTCCGCACAAAATCAATGCATAATCTTACGTACCATGCAGATATTGCCCTAAAATTTGAGTGAGGACATTGGCAAGAACGCTCTCAAGCATCGTGGAAGAAAATCGTTAAAACGCAGCAAACTTGTGGATTCCAGACCGAAACAGCAGAAACGACAGGCTACTGCGGTTCGACAGAATTTCTTGCCCGCGAAATCAGCATGAGTGTACTATGAGTCATGAACGCCACTTGCGCACGGAGTGGGATCTTGTTGTACAGTACTGTACAAGGCTTGAACTGACTTGAGCATCTTCTTGAACAGCGCAACACGCTCGAGGAATGGACGATTTTGGTAACTGTAAAGTTCATGTACACGTATACATACGAACAGAGGAACATTGCTGCAATCATAAAATTAATTTGAAAACAAGATTTCATTTTGATTTGACCATATTTCCAAGTGATGTGAATCTGAATGCCCCCCATCAGCAGATCCGATCCTTGCTGAGCACTCCGAGCGCGCATCACCATGTCTCCTCTGCTCAGCAAAGAGGCAAGCATAGCTCCAGAGTTTCTAAAATTTGTTGATCGAAGCCCGTCGCCGTATCATGCCACATCCAGCGTCTCGAAACTTCTTCAGGAAGCAAATTTCAACCGCATCAAGGAATCGCAAGACTGGACCGAAATTCTGCAGCCAGGTGGCCGATATTTTTTCAGCAGAGAGGGCACTTCCATTGTCGCTTTTGCCTTGGACCAATACTTCGGGCATTCTGAACTCTCCTTTGCCATCATTGGTGCTCATACAGACTCTCCGTGCTTCAAAATTAAGCCGATATCCAAGTCGAACGCACATGGATATATCCAAGTTGGAGTCGAGTGCTATGGTGGGGGATTGTGGCATACCTGGTTCGATCGAGATCTTTCTGTTGCCGGACGTGTTGCCCTTCGCAAGAAGGGGAACAATGCACTGGAGATGGAGGCTGGTTCATATCAAACGCCCGATTCTAAGAATTCCGAACCTAGCAATCCATTTGCAGCGATCCGTAAACTCGGAAGGATTTAAGGTCCACAGGGAGACACATACGACGCCAATCATGGCCACAGAATTGGCTGCTGCATTGAATGCGCCCAAGTCGTCCGATTCCTCCAAGTCGTCTGCAGAAGACGAGAACAAGGCGTCTGGCTCCGCAGAATCGCGCCATGGGTCGCTTCTCCTGGAAATTCTTGCTTCTGAATTGGACGTTCAGGCCTCCGAAATTGTGGATCTCGATCTTTGTGTCACTGATACACAGCCTGCTTCCATCGGTGGCGGTCTGAATGAGTTCGTGTTCGCCCCGCGTCTGGACAATTTGGCATCGTGCTTCACTGCGACCAGAGCCTTGATCAACTGTCTAGAGGACAGCGCTGCAGAGCAAAGCGTTGAGCTGGGGTCTATTGTGAAGATGATCGCTCTGTTCGATCACGAGGAAGTTGGTTCCGAATCATCACGTGGCGCGGGGTCTCCAATGATGGAAGACGCCATTAGGAGAATTACTGCCTTGTGCGATGGTGCCTGTTATCATCGCGTAATTCGCGGTAGTATGCTCGTTAGCGCTGATATGGCGCATGCGCTGCATCCGAATTACATGTGCGCTCACGAGAGCAAGCATCGCCCCCAAATGGGGGCCGGTCTCGTGGTGAAAACCAACCAGAATCAGAGGTACGCTACATCTGGTGTTACTGGTTTAATTATGCGGGAAGCGGCTAGGCGTGCTGGAAATTTGCCGATTCAGGAGTTTGTAGTTCCTAACGATAAGCCATGTGGTTCCACTATTGGACCAATCTTATCTTCGAACACGGGCTTGCGCACGGTGGACGTCGGTCAGGCGCAGCTTTCAATGCATTCCGTGCGAGAGATGTGCTCCGCTGCAGATTTCGATACGACAGAGCAGATGTTTCGTGCGTTCTTCACGCATTTTAAAGTCATCGATGCTGAGCTTTCGGAAAGTGCGGAATGATCATCTGCTTTATATTGTCGTCCTACCTAAGCGAGACACTTCTCTCTCATGAAGAGAGGATATAAAGAAGTAAGTAAAGAACAAGAAACGAGACC
>JADWZK010107742.1_pt1 | contig 14717 bp, 14 predicted proteins | sample 8957641 | NCBI WGS metagenome assembly JADWZK01 (sample SAMN16576796, study PRJNA672827) | algae metagenome | host: rhodolith | place: South Korea: Udo, Jeju | collected 2014-09-18 | reverse complement strand
CCTACCTCATGTGCTCCTCTTTCGAGGTGCCTCCTTCCTCAGCAACCGAGGGGACTTTGGTCCGTGTGTTTGCACACCCACCCCAAAGCAGGACAATATATTTGGGCTCAAGCTTCAGGTCTTCAATCGTTAATCAAGAAGCACAGAAACCCTGCCTTTCTGACAATAACCGGAACATAGACTTACCCCCGCAGTGACATAGAGAGAGAAGCTCGGGGAGCTTGGAGTCAAGGAAGTAAAATAATTTGAAGTCAATATGCTTTTAATTAATACCGCGACAGTTCTGAATAGGGAGGACAAATCGTGTTGTGCAAAACGATGTTGCACACTGCAGGCTGAAAGTGTTTGTCCACTTGAGGAGCCAAAATACATTAAACAGACTTTTGCCCAACGGAGAGTGCCAACTCGGCACACGAAAAATACGGATACGTAACACCGTCCTAACACCGCTTTTCATTAACACGGCCATGCAACACACAATCAAGGCAGTGATTGCCATCCAGGAACGGGACGGAAACGGGGAGCTGAGACACATTCGTCCAGAGACTGAGCAGTGACTTGCTACTCATTCTCCTCTTCAACCACTTCAATCTTCTCCGAACCCTTGAAGAACATACTACCATGCTCAGGGAAATGCAGAAGCGGAATAAGGAATGCGGTGCAAATCACAATGAATCCAAGATTACGGAATCCTGTCGAGATGCCCCTGGCAGTGTTCTGAATGAGGAATCCACCGGCAACTGCTCCAAAGTTACCACCAGCACCGACAATTCCGGACACTGCGCCGGTGAACTCAGGGTCGACAAACGGCACAATACCAAAGGTTGCTCCTTCTGCCGCCTGCACGCACAGCGAAAACAGGACGAGAACCGGAACTGCAGAACCAATGGTTCTCATACGAGAGAACACGACGAACAAGATACCTTCTATCAACTGAACGGCGAAAAACCACCACAAACGTCCACGAAGCCCAAACCGCTTGGCCATAACATCGGAACCGACACCGCCGAGTGAACGTGCAAACAAGTTCATGATTCCGAAAAGACCAGCAACAAGGCCCGCCGTGGCTTCATTCAACCTGAAAACTTCCTTCCCCTCGTTACCACTGAAGTAGTTAGCCAGATTACTATTCATGAGCAGCTCGACGCCGAAACATCCGGCATAGAGGAGGAATAGAATCCACACGCGCCAGTTGGAGGAAGCTCTGAGCATGGATTTGAAAGGGTTCGTCTTCTCCTTTGTGCCCGCGCGGTGCAGATCGCGGTAGTTGCCATCGGGAAGATCGTCGGAGAAGAAGAACAAGGCGGACGAAATGATTAGTAGCGCGCAAGCGGGGATGACCATAGCAATACGCCACGAGACGTCATCATTCTTGTCCTGCAGATTGGAGAGACCGCGGGCGTTCGAAATACCCTTCCTAATGAGCGGCATGATGGCATTAGTGACACCCCCACCAAGATTACCCCAGCCGGCGGACGTTGCATTGGCAGTACCCACGATGTTGGAGGAAAACATAACAGAGGTCCAAAACTGGGTGACGACGAATGTCGCACCGATGAAGCCGATGAAAAAGCGGGCACTTGCCCAGGCAGCGAAGTTCCTTGCAGTTCCGATGAGGAACACCGGAAGGGAGAACACGCTCAAGATCGTCGATTGAGCCACGCGGGGGCCAAAGCGATCACAGACTGGTCCAATGGCAAGACGCATGATGATGGTACCGGCGACAGCAATGATATTCTGATACTTAAAGTTCGATCCCTTCAGGAAGGTGTTATTGGGATGAGCCTTGATCTTGCCCTGGAGCGGGGCGATTGCGAACCAGCCGAAGAAGGCGAGGAAGAACGAAGTCCACGCGAAGTGGAATGCACGCATGTGAGGACGGGCAATGCTCCATAATTTCAGCCTCTTCGCCTTGTTGTTCTCGTCCACAGGGAGGTCGAACTTCTCCTCCTCAACCTCTGCATCACCGAATCCTGATGCTCCGTTCTCCACCGGAGGAGCGGTTTCGGTGGGAACGCCACCCCCCACTGGGTCCGCCATGGCTTCACCTCTGTCGGGATGAGATGGATGTCTTCTTAATCAGATAGAGGCGCGGTATCTTGCGCCTGCCAAAAGAGTTGGTGTCTGTATCCTTCCGTCCTGGACTTGGAGCTGATCTATCTGGCAAAATGTGCGGAGGGTCGGACTGGAGCTCTACTTATACAGTGCTGAGAGGGGACATTCCGACACAGTCATGCGAGTGTGACAAAAGGAGGCACGGGCTCAAAATTCGAGCATATATCTGTAGTTCGGACTGGAACTGTTGTGCGCAGAGGATTACGTGAAAGCAGATAATCGTTGAGAAGAATCGTGACAAATGAGTGAGTGATAAGGGGGGTGACGCAATGTAGCGGAAGAGCTTCTGATGGGGCGGTGCGCACCATTACGACAGGTCCCATGACTATTGTCGCACTGAAGACCCCAAGAGAGCCATTACGCATTGGAACCTTACAGATGGGCCGATGTCCTGCGCAATACCGAGGGACAGTACATGTCGTCACGCACGGTGAGCGTTCGTGCAACCTCAAGAGCTGTCGTAGAGATGCAACTAGCGCTTTTTTCAATATTATCGCTGGAGGTAGTCGTCGATGTCACGCTATTGAGCTCAAGCAATTGTTTCAAACGCAGGTCAAGGATAGAGTATGAAAATAGCTAAGATGGGCGCCGCGCCGTCCCTGCATTTGCAGCGCTCCCAGAAAGCGATGAGCACTGCCCGGTACTGTATCATACTGTACAATGGCAAATCAGGTCAAATTGTGCTACTCTGTTCTGAAGCTGTCACATTTAAAAAAAATCAATTGTGAGGCTGCCTGCGGCGTCGTCTCACATACCGTACGAGTATCATGGCGTCCTCCGCGTGCTAAGCTCAGGAGGACGGCCTGTGAAACTGATTTCCTTAGGTAAAGCCACCGAGTTTCTGCAGTGGAAACAGCTTCGCAGCAGACTCTCCCGTGTATTATTAAGCTGTTACAAGTTTTCTGCAAGGTCAACTCGCCTGCTGAATGCGCCCAACCAACTTAAAAGCAGGGTCGTTGCTCATCCTTTGGATGCGGAAATATCCGGCGCAAAAATATCCGGCACCGTAACGTCTGATTCAACTGTATCATTACTATATGGCCGTCGAAAAATCTCTCTCTTATCGTATATTCTTCTGCGACAAACCCTTGCGAATAATTCGTGCATGACTCATCAGGGCCTGTGATTAGCGGGAATTTCATACGCACGCTTCGTTCTCTGCACTAAAACACATGGCTTTCTTGACAGAACTGTACACGTTTAATTTGCATAGAATGCCGCCAAGTGGGCAATTTCTGAATTTTCGCAGCCTATCTTCTAACATCCCCAATGCGTAGCTTGATGTCAAATTGTTCCGCACAGGAGTGCACCGATACGCACCGCGAGTAAAGCGCATGATGGAGCGCGTAAAGTTAAATTACATTACACTTTCGCGCCACACTGCCGCACTGTGTGCGGCTTGTTTCGGTAACCCAGATTCTTGGCGACCGAACTGATCGCTCCTGTCCTGCAAGGAAAAAAAACGCCGCCACCTGGATGGGCACGGAATATTTATTTAGAATATAATTTCTGCGGGGCTTATCATATGGCTCAGTTGTTGGATTGTATCGGAAAATGGAGTGGCTCAGATTTACGCAGCGGGGGTGGACGGATGACCTCAGTCTCGAAACGCCTTCTCAGCGAAGGCGTATGAGGTAATTGTGAGGCGTGGACCGTACCCTTATTTCTTTCATAAAATACGACTGAGAGGACAATCAGTGTGACGCGCCAGCGTGACAGCGGCGGATTGCGCAACGAGTGTAACCGTACTCTCTTCCCCAGCTTCTCTAGGCTGCTTTCGGAATCGTTGTTGCGCAACACCAGCATGGTTCTCCGCCGTCGTCTGAGCGCATATTACTTGCACATTTCCACATGGCCACTTTGCGCCGCTGTGGACCATGGTGGGGCCCCGTCTGGCCTGTCCAATGCCTTGTGGGTGGTCTCTCAGCTTGTCAAAACTACACTTAATTCTCCAGCGAAGGAGAAGCTCGACTCGATGACGGTTTCGTTGGCTTCGGTTACCTCAACCTTACTTTTCGAAAAAACACTGCGAAAGTTTGAGAATAAATTATCGCCGTGTTAGAGAGATGACCAGTTCAAGTTGCTATCTTGTCTTGTAGCACAGGGAGGTTGTAGAACAAGGACCAAATGTTCCACGGGAAATGTGGGCTCCTAGCGTACGGAATGTCATTATCATGGTTGTCAAAAGGAAGTACCGTTGTACCTGTTCCGCAGCATTCGCTGTACGTTATCACCATGTGGGAAGCGGCATCCGCTCAAGAAGCCATCAGTTGACGACCCAGGTTGGCGCCATGCGCCATTTTCGAACCAGATCTCAGAGCTACCCATTCTTGGTTTGGTTCTGCAAGATAGATCCCGCTCCTCGTCCGCATGAGTGTTTCGTGTGAGCTCTAGTCCGTTCATACAGATATTTCCCTTTGACTGCAGAGTAGTCTAAAAAGTCGTCAGTGACGGAATGAGATTTCGCGTGACTGTGCAAGCGTCTTTAAACTAATTTTAACGTCAAAAGGAATGTACACGGCAGAAGGTACAAGAAGGTCAGCGCTGTGTTCGTCACATCAGCAACCCACAGTTTATTTAAGCGCTTCTCCTAAATTTGTACGTACAGTCTTCTTCTTCTTCGCCGTACAGTTTAAATGCACCAAATGCTGAGCACTCCACGCTTACTTTTTCGATCTAACCCGATGTCATAGAGCCCTTATGATTGTGGTTTTAAGGCTTGCAAGCTGTTCTGCTGCTGTCCTGGTAGTTCTCTGCTTTGTTCTCTCATCGCTATTCCATTAAATACAGTATCTATAGAATCACAGGTTCTCAACGTCCACTGAGATTTACTGCGGCCGCTTTACTCAGGAGAGATACACTGTAGAGTGTGAGTCGGGTCATGCAATCGGAATATGGTACTGCAATGATGCGTCAAAATGTGCTGCCACGGACCGTATATACTGGACGGTAGCTTACTCGATGGCGTAATTGCTCGCCAAAGAAGCGTCATGTTCTCCTCGTCGAGGATATACATGAATTTGTTTTTGACATTACAACGGATATCAAGCCGCTTGCGGCAACAATCTCTCACTTTTACGACATATTTGTGCATCCTCTGGTGCCGTTACAGTTGTTGAACTCTGAAGGTACGAGGGGTTTATTCAGGTACCGGTATTTGTCTCTTTGCGTGGATTTTCAGCAGTTTCCCACGAAGAATATGAAGCACAACTTGATAATAGGAATGGAACACTTCCGGAATTCAGTCCTCCTCGCTTTCAGCTTCGCCATACACAGTACAGTGGTTCTAAAATTAGCACTCTATATTCGATGCTACAATACTTCGTCTGGGGGAGTTGCAATAAAGTAAGTAAGAAACTACGGTACCTATTATACATGATAGACGGAGGAAAATAAGTGACTTAAGATTGGGAAACTCATTTCGGGTTATGCGGCATATTTGCAAGCCGCCAGAAGCTTCACGTCAACTCCCCCGTATCGGAACAAAAATCGGCATCAGCAGTTCTCAAAATGATGGCCAGGAGCGGCCAGAAGCGTGTCGGGCCCATTTTCCTATATGCGACACGCAGATACGAAAGGTTATGTGGAAACGTATGGTCGCCACATTTTCTTTTTACTATTGCTCCTCTGATGTGCTTGAAAAAGGTGCTGCTCTTCTCCACCTCCGAGCTAGAGGAATAGAAGTTTTATCACGGCATGTTGCGCAGCTTCTCGCGCTGCTGGATTGTAATTCGGAACAAACCGCGTAACTTGCAACGCGGCTGAATACCAGTAGGAAAAGAGCATTATGAGCCTAATTGTTTCGTAGTGTTCTTTTGCATCTGCGCGCTTTTAACATCAATAATGAAGCTTGAATGTCTTTGGAAGCTCCTCGAGACCATTTTCGCAGTTCGCCCTTAAAATTTCGATCGCGTTCAATTGGATTAATTTGAACAAAACTTGGAAACTTTTTTTGCATTGCGCCGCTCAGAAAAGTCAGTAGGCTTCTTTGTTTTGTCTATTCCAGAAGGCTCTCTGCGTATTTGATGAAATGTAGGAGGGATTTACGAGAGAACTACACATTATATTTATGGTGCTTTATAGCGGCACAAAGAAGAAAGAGGAAGTAGTCGTAGGATACAGCAACATCGAACATTTCAGTCCTTAGAGCATTTTCAAGCTCGTCCAAGGCGTCGAAACTCCCTTTCAGAACACGAGGTTGTACTTGGGCCAATTGAAGTCCGTTCCCTCAAGGATGAGAACAATTTTGTGTAGTGGTCCTAATCAAATTTCGCGATTTCTAAATTCTGTTCACAACTTTTTTTAAAATAACTTCACAGCGGATTGTCTATGGCGAATTTTGGCTCAACACCAGTTAGCAGTGTAAAATGGTTGTCCTTATTTGCATGGATTTCACAAGGCCGAGGGATTCTTAGTGAACTTCAAGTCACGGAATGTGGTCTTAATCAAATTTCGGAGACTTTTAGTTGATTGATGGGAACAGTCAACTAAATTTAGGAGGCTTAGCACAATAAAAAAGTCATATTGAACGTATCTGAATTTTAATTAAAAATATGGACGCGTCACACGTGTCCATCGTGTATGATGCATTACAAGATCGCCCGTTTTCCGCGCCAAAATCGAAAACCCCAATTTGCGCCCGAAGTCGGATACACCTACCGGTGTAGTGTTTGGCTACGGGACTTGTGGGAACCAGTATCCGATTACCGCTACCACCTTACGTGTTCCTTCAGCAGTAAGCGGCTTGTCCGAAGGAGACCCACCTAGAACTCAAGCTTTTGCGCATACTGCACATCTATCACTTATCCCCTTCCTTTCGTCATGGAAGTTGCAAACCCGCCGAGGCGAGGAGATCGGAGAGGAGGATTTGGTTGATTATGAGGAGGAGGAGGAAACCACTGTTCCCTCGTCCGACAAGCCCGTGGAGAACGGAAAAGAGGGCTCGAAGAAGTACGCTATTACTCTCAATTTTCTCAATTTCGTTGTGCCTTGTCGTTCGCATGTCGCATATGTCCTTCCCCAGTGCCGCTGTCCCATCTGTTCGGATCCAGTCTGTGATTGAGCGTGGACGAAGAATCTCGTACGCTATAAGCGTAATTTCTGCCATATGCTTCCTTGTCTCTCCTTGAGAGCGTTATTGCTGGGGATCTGCAACTGAGCCTTGCAGCTGATCATTGTGTACAGCTTCCGCTCATTGAATACGCAAACTGGTGAACGGCGGAATTCGGCCGGCGGCAATCTGGACTGGATTAAGGCAGCGAGGCACAGGGGCACATGGACTATCGTGTGCGGTTTCGAGCGCGCCGATGGATCTGAATATGTTTTCACCTGAAACTAACCGACTACTTTACATTCGGGACCACTTATTGGTCTGTTTTCTAATTGCGAAGGGGTACTTATGTCGGCATTCATTCTGCCGGTTTCAAGGATTTCCTCCTGAAGCCTGAGCTTCTACGTGCTATTCAGGACTGTGGTTTTGAGCATCCGTCAGAGGTGCAGCATGAGTGCATCCCGCAGGCAATCCTTGGCATGGATGTGCTCTGCCAGGCGAAGTCCGGCATGGGGAAAACTGCTGTTTTCACGCTCGCAGTTCTCCAACAAATTGAGCCGATCGATGGCGAGGTCAGTTGCATTATTCTCGGACACACCCGCGAACTGGCGTACCAGATTGCGCATGAGTTTGAGCGCTTTTCGAAGTATCTCCCCCAGATTCGCACATCTGTGATCTACGGCGGCGTGCCGGTGAAGACACACAAGGAATTGCTTGCGGAGAATACGCCGCACATTGTCGTAGGTACTCCGGGACGTGTGAAGGACCTTATTGGACAAGGTATCCTTAAGGCGAACAAGGTCAAGTTCTTTGTTTTGGATGAATGTGACAAGATACTTCAGGCGCTCGATATGCGTCGTGACGTGCAATCGATCTTCAAGGAAACCCCGCACGACAAGCAAGTGATGATGTTTACGGCAACGCTTTCCAAAGAAATGCGTGTTGTCTCCAAAAAATTCATGCAGACCCCGATGGAAGTGTTCGTTAATGATGAGAAGAAGCTCACGCTGCATGGGCTCTTGCAGTATTATTGCAAGCTGACCGAGGCGGAGAAGAACAGGAAGCTCACGGGAATCCTGGACGAGCTTGAGTTCAACCAGGTTGTCATTTTCGTGAAGAGCGTACAGCGTGCCATTGAGTTGGACAAGCTGTTGGTGCAGTGCAACTTCCCGTCCGTTTCTATTCATTCTGGTTTACGACAGGAAGATCGCATCACGCGATACAAAGCGTTCAAGGATTTCGAAAAGAGAATTCTTGTCGCGACGGACATCTTTGGACGCGGAATCGACATTGAGCGAGTGAACATTGTCGTGAACTACGACATGTCGGAAAACGCTGACAGTTATCTCCATCGCGTTGGTCGCGCGGGGCGGTTCGGTACAAAGGGATTAGCGATCTCATTCATTAGCAGCGAGAATGATTCGGAGGTGCTTCAGGCAGTGCAGTCTCGCTTTGAGGTTGCCATCCCGGAACTCCCGAAAAATGTTGACCAGACCGCTTACATGACTGCCTAAGCAAGGTGGTGCTGGTAAATTACAGGGAAATGCCGACACAGTGGTAGAAAACTGGTTCCTCTGAGGTTCTCGTATTTGTAGAAAATGAGATGCGTGTCCATAAAAGTTTCAATGGCGATATCTTGCCATTCATCTGCAGTTCATAACGGTATCTTGTTTCGCCTCTCCAAGTACAACAATTTTTCTCTAAACCCGTCGTTTCGACTTTGAACGAACTAATTACCATCACCGTCTTGCAGTCGCTGTACAAGACAAGAGTGAATCTGAAAAGTCAAACGTTCTGTTTCGGAATCGCACGGGGCCCTCAAACCAACTTGGGTTGCCCAGGAGAACAAACGTTTTTCAGGTTACCCTTCGTAGTTTGCCTCGATCGCGCATGCCGGAAACGTATTGGTTGGAAAGCGTGCGCTGTTTTTGATCTCAGATCCAATCACGTTACGCTGGAGAGACATTTGACCGCTCTGCTCAAGCTCATCGCTTTGTCTAAAACCTTCTGTTTAACATGAGTGGGAATGCCAAGAAACCCTTTAACCCGATTGAGAAATGTGCAGAGTTAAAGAAGAATTACGACTTGTGCTTTAAGAAATGGTACTCGACGAAGTTCCTGAAGGTACGTGATCGTCGTTCAACATCACAGCACACGTTTCGCATTCAGCTGGCAAGACCTAATTTATAAGTTGTGACTCCGAACCTGGGAACGTCGAGTGAATCATTGTTAGGGAAACGTCGAAGTCAGTGAAGATTGCGAAGAGGAATTTGAGGCCTTATCCGTATGCATTAATAAGGCCATCGAGGACAAACGCAAGGAGCGAATGTCTTGAGGTGTTGGATCACAATGCAAGGGCCCTACTTTTTCCGAGACGACCGACATGAACGAAAAATCATTTTCTGCAGCTCAAGAGCAATTTTTTGTTTCCATCTCGCAGGATAACAGTACAAAAGTAAATCGATTTGAAGAAAAGAGCACGTCCGTGTCAAACCACTCCACAACAGCGTTCCAACTCGAGCATTAGCAAGATTATCAAGCGATTTCTCGTTTTCGAGAAGACATCTGCGCAGACTGGGCGAGGAAAAACAGGATTCTCTATCTCTGTTCCGAACTCTACCAAACTTTCCAGCAGCTGTAAGCTCGCACTCATTTTTGCCATATTATTTTGTTATTTTTGGTCGCCGGTCGACAGACCATCAAAGGAAGCATTGCCTCACTTTTGTGATCCTGGATACCAGCAAAGATGGCGCCCAGTACTGCAAGGTATGGGCGTCTGGTGAAAGTTCTTTCGAAGGAGGAAAAAGTGTCTGTCGAGACACGGTCAGACGGGCGGACAAAAGCAGGGTCACAACGACCGATATTTCTCCGAGGCGGAATACTGTCACATGCTCGAGGGTCTGCATACTTCGAAGCGGGTGGGACGAAGGTATTTTGCGCAGTTCATGGGCCGCGTCCGTCACCGTCTTCCGATACTGTAGATGGCAGCGTGGTGTGCGACTTACGATGGGCAGAGTTCGCGCGGGCGCAAGGCAGTCGAAGCCGGGAGACTGGGAAGAGGAAAGGGTCACAGCGTGCTGAATTCGCTACTGACGAGGAACGCGAGCTTGGCGCGAGTCTTTCGCGCACGCTGAGCGCTACAGTGCGCCTTGAAAACTACCCCAAGTCGCAAATTGAGGTCAGCGCCTTCGTGCTTGAGGACGATGGCAGCGCCTTTGCGGCCGTCGTCACCGTCGCCGCCATGGCGCTCGCCGACGCTGGCATAGAGATGAAAGACCTTGTCTGCGGGGCCTCTGCAGCTGTTGTGAATGGCAAGGTTGTGCTGGACCCGTCCGCGGCTGAGGAAGAGGTGGGGACTGGAAGCGTGCTCGTGGCCTATATGCCGACTTTTGCGATGGTCCTGGATGTGATTCAAACGGGCGAGATGGACCCTGAATTGGTGGTGGAAGGATTGCGGCTATGCAGTGAAAGTGCAATGCAAATTGCCGGATTGATGCGAAGCGCGTTGCGAAAGCAGGCGGGCAAGTTGTTGAAGAAAAAGGCCCGAGCCGTGTAAAATGAACGGTATTAAATACCGTATTTATCTCAGTGCGTTCTTGTCTTCTGAATTTTTCTGGTACGTGCACTGCCGTTCTGGTCGCGGTGTTTTAGAAAAGTTTTAGGAAGATGACCGACACAATACAACCGCGGAGGATCAAACTGGTAGAACGGTGCAGTGCATCTCACGAGCCACACTAAATTGACCTTGAACCCTAAGTGCAAATTACAGAATTTTTACTTTTTATGCGACACAGTATCATAACGGATTCTCGCTTGTCATCGAAGCCAATAAGCGGTGCGACTTCGTGCTCCGAAGCTCTCCTCTCGTCCGGAACACACGATCGCCGTTCTCGTTCGGCGTAGATCTGCCACCTTCAGCACCTTTCGATCCAAAGATGCTGCGTGCGGCCTCCAGATTCGCTTTGCGAAGGGTGGGCGCCGCCCCGCGCCTCGCCCCCGTGGCCACCGGCATCCGCCATGTAGGCCTCAAGACGCTTGCTGCGACCGCCCCCACCGCCGTCAGCGCTTCCAAGCCGAACATGTCTGCACCTGCCGATTCCGCCTCCACACCGGTTCCCGCGGGAAAGATCTCCCAGATCATTGGTGCCGTTGTTGATGTGCAGTTCGGTACGTAGCGTTTGTTTGCTAATTGCGCTAGCGGTGAATCCGGACATCGGGAAGCGGCAATGTGGCCATTTGCGGATCGCTGACATTTGTTTGCGTAATTTCGGTTACCATTGCGATCAACAGAGTCTGGCGCACTCCCTCCCATTCTCAATGCGCTGGAGGTCGCTGACCATGATATCCGCCTTGTACTTGAGGTCGCCCAGCATCTGGGAGAAAATACCGTGCGTACCATTGCTATGGATGCCACCGAGGGTCTGGTTCGCGGACAGAAAGTCGTCGATATGGGCAATCCCATCATGGTTCCCGTCGGTCGCGAGACGCTTGGCCGTATCATTAACGTTATCGGAGAGCCTATTGACGAGCGCGGTCCGATTAAGACTTCCAAGTATTATCCCATTCATCGAGAGGCACCCTTCTTCACGGATCAGGACACGACTGCTTCCATTCTCCAGACTGGTATTAAGGTTGTCGATCTTTTGGCCCCGTACGCCCGTGGTGGTAAAATTGGTCTCTTCGGAGGTGCCGGTGTCGGGAAGACTGTATTCATCATGGAGCTCATCAACAATATTGCGAAGGCTCATGGTGGTTACTCCGTCTTCACTGGCGTGGGAGAGCGTACTCGCGAAGGCAATGATTTGTACCACGAAATGATTGTTTCTGGCGTTATCAAGCTTGACTCAGACGAGTCTAAGGCTGCGCTTGTGTACGGACAAATGAATGAGCCCCCAGGTGCTCGTGCTCGTGTCGGTCTCACTGGGCTTGCCATTGCCGAGTACTTCCGTGACGAAGAGGGTCAGGATGTGCTTCTGTTCGTTGATAACATTTTCCGTTTCACCCAGGCCAACGCAGAGGTGTCTGCCCTTTTGGGTCGTATTCCGTCTGCTGTCGGATACCAGCCTACCCTTGCTACCGATCTTGGCGGTCTCCAGGAGCGTATTACCACTACTCGGCAGGGTTCTATCACGTCTGTGCAGGCCATCTATGTGCCAGCTGATGATCTTACAGATCCTGCTCCTGCCACCACTTTCGCGCATCTTGACGCCACCACTGTGCTTTCTCGCCAGATTTCTGAGCTTGGAATTTACCCTGCTGTGGATCCCCTCGATTCCACATCTCGTATGCTTTCCCCATTGATCATCGGTGAGGATCACTATAATGTGGCCCGTAACGTTCAGGAAGTGCTCCAATCGTACAAGCAGCTTACCGATATCATTGCCATTCTCGGAATGGACGAGCTCAGTGAAGACGATAAGCTTACTGTCGCTCGCGCCCGAAAGGTGCAGCGTTTCCTCAGTCAGCCCTTCCATGTCGCCGAAGTGTTTACTGGTATTGACGGTCGCTTTGTTGACACTGAGAAGACCGTGTCCGGATTCAAGGATCTTGTTGCCGGAAGTTTTGATGACCTTCCTGAGAACGCTTTCTATATGGTTGGAGATATTGATGAAGTTATTTCAAACGCCAAGAAGATGGCTGCCGACATGGAAAAGGCAGCTTAATCTACTAGACGTTCTGTAGTCGCGGTTCCGTCCTTGTCTTTGGTACGCATACTCACACTTAACATCCAGAGAATTTTTTGGTGTTTTCCTCGCGCTCTGAGTGTTTACAAAGGTGACAAACCTGTCAGAAACCGGTCGTGTTCAAGACTAAACTAGTGCTGCCCATCTATGTACTCTCACGGGAAATAAACGAGGTATTCTTGATGTTAAAAAAAGGGACATGGTGTCAATTGCCTACGGTACGGGAGCTGTACTGGTAATAATGCCCAATCCTTCGTTAGCAGCAGATTTCGTTTTCTCGCTCTCGTTGCACTTCTCTTGAAGTTGGCACACGGGCCGAAAACACGACTAGTCGGAAAACTCCTTGGCGAATTCCCGCTATAACGTGCCGCATTGCAAGCGCAGATTTTATCAACGGCCAGCCATAGTGCAGCAATGCGCGCCAGCCGTTGGGATTGAAAACCGCAGTACGAGCAACCTCCCACCAAAACGGTGCCGCTCGATCCGTCCAATCTTCGTACTTGACATCGCGGAATCCAGCGCGGATAAGCTCCGTGACATATTCGCTCGGAGCAGCTACTCTCGGCAAACAGTATTCCTCCATAATTCGTCTGATGGAGAACTGTTCATTCGTGCGGAACGGCGGGGTGCACTCACGTACACACCAGACAAGCATGACCATTTCCCCATTGGGCTTCAACATACGTTTGCACTGCTGAATGAACTTCTGCTTGTCCGGAATATGTTCAGCACTCTCTAAGCTCCATACCATATCAAACGTGGAATCAGAAAAGCTTGAATTCAAAACGTTTTCTACCTTGGTTAAAACACGGTATCCGAGCCCTGTAGCATTATTCAACTCCGTGGCGCGCGCTGCTTGCACAGGGCTCAGTGTGATGGCGGATACGATGCACTTGTTGCCTCCCTTTGACGCCAAATAGCGCGATGCGCCTCCGATTCCACATCCAACGTCAAGGATACGCGAGCAAGAGGTGACATCTACACCGGAAAATCGCAGCATTTCGTCCATGGTACGCACTTGCGCCTTAGAACCTGACAACTTCTCCCTGTCCACGACATCGTACAGCCCGTGATGCATATGCTCGCCCCAAACAGACTCCCATGCTGCTGATCGGGCGTCGTAAAAGTCCGCGATATCGCCAGTTAGGTTGTTACGCGAGTACACCTTTCGAAGACATGCACGAACTCGAAGTCGGCGTATAAATGCTAGCACAGCGCTAACTACTATCGCGCCTATGAGCCAAAGGGGACGTAAGCCCCTCGAATTAGCGGGAATATTCACCACTGGAATCCCTGACGAGTCGTACATGATGGCGGTGGAGAGTCCATTTCGCAATGCGCTTGCCACTGATACGGCACCAATTCGTTTAACTCGTCGCGAAGTTTGGAACAAAAGCAACTCGGCGACTTCCCCAACAATGTGGACCGCATTGCGACGAGATCCCGCTACTACTGTTAGGAGTAAAAAGCGTGGATCCAACTCGCACCGACGCCGCGAAGCAGAGGGTGGCCATATTTCTCAGCTGAGCTCAGGTGTGACGGTCGGTGATCAGGGAATTTCGAAAACAAGAATTACTTTAAATCTCAATTACAGTGAAATTCTGACATTTGTTCAGTGAGCAAAATTTTTTGGAAGAGATCAAAAGCTCGACTACTCCACTCCAAAGACCGTTCCTGACAAGAACTCAGTCCTTCAGGAATATTCTTCCCAACAAATACGCACCATTTTTATCGACCTCATCTGGAATCGGCTTTCTACTCGCTTCTGGATAAGAGAAGATGCGAACAATAACATCATCATCACGCAGCTGGGCTGAAACACTTCGGATTCCCATCACGGGTTGTATAGAATTGGCTTGGAAATTGCT
>JADWZK010104149.1_pt1 | contig 14778 bp, 10 predicted proteins | sample 8957641 | NCBI WGS metagenome assembly JADWZK01 (sample SAMN16576796, study PRJNA672827) | algae metagenome | host: rhodolith | place: South Korea: Udo, Jeju | collected 2014-09-18 | reverse complement strand
ACGGCGCGTGAAGGGGTAGAAGCGTGCATGATTTGGTGAATGAGCGGTTTCATATATGTGTCTCGCCGTGAGGCTGCTGCATAATCTTTGAGGTCATCGCGGTCGGTAGACGCCCGAGCGCATCCATGACCCGCATAGCCTTCAGCTCCCACTGGTAGCAGGTTTATGCTCGTCGGACTCTTCTCACGGATTTCTTTTTGGCTTTTTACTTCTGCGCGCGTTTTCTGCACCGCTGTTGCTGTCGCGATGCTGTGCCCAGCCGCTCCCTCGTGAAACATGCGCCGACATGCCCGTACGGGCCTCGGGTCGCCCTTTTGCCTCATCGATGTATTGCCTTCTCTCTTCCTTCTAGCCGCGCTTCTTGCTGCTGCGAGTGGCGCTTTGCTGCCGCAATCTCCCCGCATTCTGCCGTACTTGTCTCGTCAAGGAGATCTGTCGTCTGTTGCACGAGTCCAGCCGCAGACGGTTCACCGTTGCATTCCGCGCGGCAAGGGGTATATTTTCGGTGTAACTGCTGATGTCAGATGTCCTTGTCTCGTCCGCTTCTCGCTCAAGCGCATTCAGGGCCGCGCCTCTCGGAAAAGGTTAGTTGATTTCCTTATTGTCACGAGCGAAGAGGCGGAGAAGGTCCGGCAAGAACCCGAGCGGAACATCTCCTACATCGAGAAGTATTCCATCACAGAAGCGAAAGTGAATCCGGCGACAAGAAATGGCCTCCCCGAATACGTATCACCGGGCTTCGAAATTAGTGAAGACGCTGCGTTTGCTCTTGTTATTCGTACGTCTTTTCCGCGGAGAGACTGTGGTCTTTCGGTAACCTATGTCCTGGAGCCGGTACCCGTACAATGCCCGATTCGGCTTGGTAAGAAGGAAAATGCTCCGATTGGGGTGACGGAGAGCAACAATGAGACTGTGCTTACCCCCCTTGTCGTCGGCGGGGCCCCTGCGACGAACCGCCATCAATCGTTCATGGTTTCATTCGTCCGAGGGGAATCATTGTTTTGCAGTGGCTCCTATGTAGCCCCTGGATGGGTTCTCTCGGCTGCACACTGCCGCATTGAAGTAGGAGACAAAGCCTTTGTGGCTGGAGAAAGGGGATTTAAGGGTGCTCTTAGGGATATTGCAAGAATTGTTCCACATCCCTCGTTTGATTTTTCGAAGACAAATGGTCCTTTTGATATCGCGCTTGTGCAACTTCGTGGACCTTTTGTGAGCGACGCTGTTCCACTCCCTATCAATTCTAGGGCAAACTTGCCTGCGGAAATGTCGTATGTGCGTATCGCTGGCTATGGACGTATTTCGGAGGGTTTTGCTTCGTTCGACCCACCTTCACTTCGAACCGTGGATTTGCCTGTCGTGCCTATGACAAAGTGCAAACAGGAGTACGATGCGGGTTTAGTGGATCTCCCGGTCCCGCTAAACCCGAGCGTTCAACTTTGCGCTGGGTATATTAGAGGAGAGTGCGATGCGTGCCAAGGCGATTCTGGTGGACCGGTTGTTGTCTTCGATTCGCAGGGTGGACCTGTACAAGTTGGTATTGTGTCTTTCGGAATGGGATGTGCCCGTGGCGGAATTCCTGGCGTATATACGCGTATTGCTCCTTTCGTACAATGGATGCAGTCCGTCGCGGGGACAGTCCAAACATCTGCTTCTGGGACCGTCGTCATCGCAAATTCTCTTGAGGCAGATGTTAACGAATCAGCGCCGCTTTCCGGTATTGGTTTTGATGGTATCGACGCTGATAGGCTTCGGTCAAACGAGATACAAGAGATCAGGGGCGAGCGGAGGATCGCAAGGCTTCTGCAAGTTATAGTGCCTTCAGTCGTTGGAGGTGTAACAGTGTTTTTCTTTTCTGTGGCGTGCGTTGTGTGCTTCGCCGCCAGCCGTTATCGAGATCGAACATTGTCGGATCATGCGACAGGCAAGCGGACAAAAACAATGGGGGCAGACAGTTCCAATCCTGGCGGCGGTGTAAGTTCAGTTGCAGAATCTGGTAGTGGTTTCGGTGCATATCCGCCACTTTCTTCTCCGACTCGTCTGGCGCCACAACCTCCGCAATCTCCACAACCTCCACCGGAGGTATGGATTTCGCCTAGAAAGAAGTTTTCTTTTCGAAAAAAGCAGCAAGAAATCATTCGTATGCCGGAAGTGGGGACAGAAGAGGAATCCAGCAGAGCTGTTGCTGGTGCGGCCAGGGTGTACGACGAACAGGATGAGGAATCCGAGGAAGAAGTAGAGGTGACAAGGGAAATTAGGCCGGAAGAGAGAATGGGATCGAGGCGGAAAAGCAAGCGAAATAGTGGGAGATCATTGCAAGCAGAAATTTTGGAGGAAGAAGAAGGCGACTATGATCAGTTGCAGGAAGGACAGGCGGAGCCTCTCAGTGCGGAGCGAATTGAAGAGTTGGGACGGCAGCGCAGAAACGAATTATTCGAGGAAAGGTATCCGACGATTCAGCAGTCCAGGTCCAACTTTTTGATGCCTGGTTTCGACGAAATTGAGCCGGAGCGGACGCAGTCACGGCCCAATATGCCATTCCGCGCTGACCTTCACGAACAGACTTTTGACAGATAGACTGTATGTCTTTTTCTATTGTATTTTTCAGTTTTTATAGTTTAGTATCTTATTTTACAACTAAATTCTGGGCACCGCAGACCCCTGTTTACAAACTTGTCAATTGTCTTCAACGATTATCATAACCGGCAGAGTCTGCTGGGGTTTATCCCGGGGCTTACTTTATTATGATTTGCGATGACCTTATCATGTATTGTGATCTCTGATACCGGTCGTTCAGTACACGTGGGCATCAGCTCTGCCGCTTGAGAAGGACAACGGCGGTCGAGGCGTACATTGCTCAGGTTTAACATCGGTGATGCGTTTCGCGCACCGCAAGCGCACATATGGACGACCTACGGCCCCTTGAATTTGAGGTTGCGGGCTTCATTCGCGTCGTGAGCATTGGCGCAGGGGATGGGCGAATATCTAGTGCTGCTGCAGCGCGCAGCGCATCAAATGTGCTGAGTGCCACCGAAGCGTTGACTTCTTTCGCCGCCAAAGCAAAATCCCGTTCTGGCGATGTCATTGCGGCATATCTTGCTCTTGTTCCGCAGGCGACGCAGCTGTTCGCGCCATTGTGGCTCGCGGACAAATACCCAGCAATAGCAAGTGCTGCTCTGGACGTGCTGATCCTGGTGGCACGTTACGCACGAGCGGGGGAGGCGCCGCAGCAGGCAGTTGCTGCAGCAAGATCTGTTGTGAAAGATATAGTGAAAGGCCGGGCACCGAATTTATTCCATGTTGTCAAGAATGACAAAAAACTGCTCGCGAAAAAAGCGCTCATTCTTTTGGAAATAGTTGCTTCAAGTCACCGAATCCTGGCGAAAGAGGTTGTTCATCGATTCGATTTAACCTCAGCATATTTCGTTCAAGCTCTATGCAATAAGTACAACAGGATTTGCAGAAATTCATTCTTGAAATTGGTTATCACTCTGCTCGCTTCTGGTGACTATGATCTTGTTTGGTATTTGTCCACTCGGGGGAAGGACATTCTCACATACGCCGCGTCAGTTGTTTCGTATCTGGCGTCTCACAGACCTGTTTTCAAATTGGCAAGGAAGCAACGTGAGGGAGGACAAACCGATGTTCAGCAATCCGAAATGGAGGCCGCGAAACTGAAAGTTAGGAACGACGCTACTGAGGCTGACGAGTTGGCGGCTTGCATTGCGTTTATCAGTGCAGTTCGCGACAATATTCTCACTTGTCCAAATGAAAACACCGTGCGCGCAGCGCTTGAGCCTCCATTTGTTGACCACCTCGCCACAGTGTCGGCCACAGAATTGCAGATTTTGGCGAGCGGTGAGGAAGACAATGCATCCATTGCGAACATGATGAAACGCAAAGCATTGCGCGACATCACGACAGCCCTGTTCGTACAAATTGGCAAGAGCAAGAAAGCCTCCAAATCGATTTTTCTGGCGCGGGCATTAGGAACAGTACCGGTGGCTCATTCCCCAACTGCTCTGAAGTTTGTCTTAAGCTTTGTTGAATCTTGTCCTCATGTCGCTATTCCTTTGCTGCAAGCAGGTCCCTTTTTGGCGAGTCAACCAAACGCATCGTCGACATGGCTTTCTCATGCGGCCGTCATCATGGCGTGCACAAAGCGTCTCACTAAACCGACCACTGCTTTCATCAAGCATCATTTCTTCGAGAGAACCTTGAACCATGATAGTGCGTTGGTCCAGCACGTTGGTGTTCTGGCTGCGGCGATGCTGTGTCGCCTTGTCGAACAAGATGACTCGTTTGCACAGGCTGCTTCGTCGTTTCTTCCTCCCCTTCGTTTTGTTGACAAGCTGCTACGCAGGTATCCTGGCGATCCCACAATTCATTCCGTATTCTCGTCGTATCGCAAACTTTTTGCGAAGGAATTTGTGGAGACAAACACCGATGCAATTCGGCTTGTAGTAGAGGCGTCTGGTAGCGATATCAGCGTGACAGAAGCAACAATTCGTGTGTGTCTCGCTTACTCAAGAGAAACTGCTCTGAACAGTATTTTTCAGAAGAGAGTACTCTCAACACTCATCAAGTCGGCTTGGAGTCCAAGGAACAGTCCATCGAGGACCAGGAAGATTTGGCGTTTGGTACAACATATATTGCAGACTACGAACTTATTCCCAGCACAATCTGGCCACGAACTTGATGTATGGCTTGCTGGACTTTCCGCTCAAGGAGATGATCGCGAGTTATGTCTTGAAAGCTTTGAACATATGTTGCAGACGTCTTGGAAGCAACCGTATGCCCTATTTGATGATGCTTCTGGGATTCACAACAGCCCAAGAGCAGTCGAAGAGTTAACTACGCAGAGAAATTCACTTCTAACTGCAGCTGCACTGAGAAGGCTCAGTAAACTGCATTCTGCTAACGCTAGAAAAATTTCGAAGGAAGCAGATGCTTTTCCAAAGTTCCTAGCTTGCGTTTTGACGGCATTGGTTTCTTGGGATTTTGTGGTTGGTCGCGATAACACGAAGAGCCTAGTATTATCCAAGCTGGAAGTGCCTGAGGCGGCTGGCGTGTCACTATTGGTAAGCAAAAAGACGCGAAAGCAACTTCAAGAAGCGGTCCAAAATTTGCGGGTTTTGAACGAGGCCAGTCCTAGCGCTGAGTTTTTTGCACTCAGGGAGGTTTGCATTATCGGCGAATTTTTGTCTTGTCTTTACGAAGACAGTGGTCTGAGTTCATTGTCTGAGCTTAGCTCAATCTGGGGAATGTGCTGTTCTGGTATTGCAGATGTTCCAGCTGTCTCTCCTATCGGAGTCGAATTTTTCTCCAAACATTGGAGGAAGCTCGCAAAGAGCAAGACCACTGACATTCAGATCGTGGAAAGTTTTTTGAAGGTTCTCTGCGTTAGACATATTTCCGCAGGCGGTGCTGAATACAATAGCCTAAGCTCTGATGAATCTATGCGAGTGCTGAAGGTCTTGTTGAAGGAAAATATGGCCGTGGAAGATCTGTACGTTTTTTTTGGGCATTTTTCTGCGCATAGACACCCTTCACAGCTTTCGAAACAACGCCCTTTCTATTTCAATGGATATGCTGTCTGGGATGCGGCGAAATTTTGCAAGCCAAGAGGTCGAAGCATTCTTGTCTGAATCTGTCCTTGCCGCGATCCAGGAATCGCGTCGTATCCATCGAAAATATGCGCAAAGTATTCTGGGAAACGTTGTTGACAACTTCGATCAATTTGAAGCGCTTAAATCAAAAGAAGAGAAGGTTGCCATGGCACGGCCGGTTTTCCGCATTCTAGAAACTCTTGCAAATCATAGTGATGCCGCTTCCATGTTGTATGTTGCGGAGGCAGTGGAGCAAATTGGTGCTGAAAAGCGGGCCATGGTTGCAAGGCTGGGTGTGTTTGCCTGGCAGCCGTTCCTGTCTGTTTTGAAAAAAATCCCCGAGATGGCAGCGACCGCAACCAGGAGTTTGGTGCTTATGGAAAGTAATGTTATTCGCGCTCACCCGGATGCGTACCTACCGATTTGTCGTTCCTCGCAAGTCGCTCGGAAAAAACAATTTTGGAATGACGTGTGATATCTTAACTAAAATTGCGGTTGAAGGACCGTGGAATGTACAAGAAGTTGGTACCGTTGATGTTGATCGTCGGCGGTCTACCTTAAAAACTGCATATGACTTCGGCGCTAATATTGCTCTACAACAATCAACGGACAAGACAATAGAAACTCTCATTGAAAATGGCCCAAGTCCTGAGTCAGGACCAGCAGCGATATGGTGGGCGATCGCTTGTGGACTTTTGTCAAGAAAAAATTCAAGTGATCAGACGGAAAAAGGTGCGCGCAATCTACTTACACTAATTGTACAGCAACTGACTAACAACCGGGAACCTGTGGTACCTTGGATCTACTGTGGTCCATTGCATGTAGTCAAGAATCTACTAACGCTTGCACCGCTGTCAAAAGGTCATGCAAAGCCCCACACAGAAGAATACGAATACGCGAAGGAATTGTGTAACTTCTTACAAACTGCGTTCAAAACTTTCGGTATTCCGCTATTACGATCAGCTAGTGAAAATGGGTTTTTAAGTCAAGAATCTGCTGCGGCGCATAGTGCAGTGCATACTTTGCAGGACCTGGCAACAATTCTAGAGTGCATTGAACAGGCAATAGGAGCGCAAGAACTAGCCGTTAATCTAAACAGGCTTGTGCTTCATTGTTTTGGGACATTTTCAAAATGTTTCGCATCCATTGGCGATCGATCAAGCAATAGATCGGATGCCGTTCAAACCGCTTGCTGTTCAGTTTTGCACAGCTTCGCAAGAATTGTTGGATCGGCAAGCAAATATCTGGATATGATTGGAATGGATGCGCGTTCGGCAACCGCGCTTACAAAAATTGAGGAAGTATTTTGCTCTCCCTCTTTTGTGTTCTTCGCATCCACTGGTGCTTTTGATCAAGATGTCATTACTGCAATGGCAAGAATGCGATCGTGTTTGAAGAAAGATGATTTTCGCAGAATGAAAGGCCTCCCAGACCCTAGGCAGCGATTCTTTGCGCCTTTAGCAGCAAATGTTGTTCCCATCTTGGAAGCTGAGCGTTTGCGAGCGACATGTACTTATATCATGAAAGAGCACCAATCATGTGAGTCGGGGAGACGAAAGTCAGCAGTATTTTGCTCTGGCACTGATGTCACTACGATGCCATATGAGCCAAGATTTATACTGAGAGTGTTGCGCCTCGGAGCTGAGTATGCTGTGTATTGCCACAATTCTGCCGTCTTCGATCTTGGCCTAGTCACAAGTGGCGGCTTGTTAAACGTTGCAATCAGCGCTATTGCTGCGAAAGATGAAGAATTGCGCCTGGAAGCTTACGCCGCTTTGGACGCTTTCGCTAAAGCCGTAGGTCCCGAGTACGGTAACCTACGAGGTTCTGCTGCTGGCTTGTACAGAGATCGAAGGCAATTGGCTTTTATGCTGAAAGTGCTAAAGGATTCAATTGATGAGCCTCTCCAGCAAGTTCTGCCAATGTTTGCTTGTTGGTTTCAGAATGCGCTCCGCATCTTACTACGTCCTACTCATGGCGCCTACACTGCGGTAATGCGATATCTACTTCGACAGCCTGTGATGGACGTGAATGATTGCGAAGGCGTCGTTCATTTACTTCGCAGTACGGATGTTGGGGCTGAGGTCAAGGCTACTCGGTTGCTTGCTCTGGAGGTTATTCAAGGTGGAATGTGGTCTCGCCATGACCATCTCGTTGTTCGAAGACGCAGAATTTATGAGAGCATTCTTACGCTTGCTGGAAGTTCTCTCGGTGCTGATCCTGTAGTACGAGACAAAGCTCTGCGAGTACTCTCGATACTGCCAAAGCGCTTTCCGTATGGTCAGGTTTCATTCCAACTTTGCCGAATGCATGCCTTTGGATCTTGCCTTGTACCACAGAGTACTGATCCTGCTGAAAACCGAATACCACACTTAATGCTTCGTGTCGATGCTCTTACTGGAGTGGCTTCATCTCTCCCAGCTGATCATGACCAAGATGAGCATGCGGCTTGTCTGTCTAGCACCCTAAGAACGCTCGTGCAAGCAGTTGAAATGGCAGAACATGGTAATCTTATAATAAGCGATATCAACCGAATTGTCGATTGTGCCATAGCAGTGTCGCGAGTTGCCCGTCGGTTGCGAACTCTTCATTCCTTTAATTTCAAGTTCCTGGAGAAGAAAATAGACGCTGCATGTGGACCGTTTGTTCAGAAAGAAGAATGTCGAAATTCTTTGGCTCTTGTAATGACACAGCATGAATCGGTCGATGTCGACTTTTCTGTTCTCGAGAGACTGTGGAGATATCTTGATACAACGTCAATGGCAGTATCTGGAGACAATGAGAAACCCCTTCACTGTGGCAGAGTCATGGTCGAAGCGTATATAGCTACCGTGGTACTGCGAAGGAATGAGAAATGGAACTTCGGGCAAATCGACCGCGCCGTTTTCGAGACAGCTAAAGTTTTAAGAAGCGATCAGTGCAGCATTTGGTCCATTGTCGCAGCTGTCGCATTATTATGTCAAAAGTTAAAACCCTCAAAGTTGGTAATGAAGGTTGCGGAATTAATACCATGCGTGGTGCCCGAACGTCTTGGTACTGATATTGAGCCAGAATTCGAACACGTGAAGAAAGAGTTTTCAGCAAGGCTCTTGACAGAACTTATTCAGTACGGAACGTCGGTGCGAGAAAATGCTGAATCCTTAGTTTTAACTCCAGGAAATGTAGATAGAAATAGTACGTTAGTGAGAGCTCCAGATAGCCCTGAGACTTCGAGAACCAGGAAACGGCATCGTCGAGAATAGAAGAAATACGTTGTAGCCATGGCGATTTTCGCTGCTGGTTCATAGCGACCATACTAAATAGTAGTTTCACGATTTGTAAGAAAAAATTAGAATTCTGAGGACTGCAACTGAGGATATCCCATCGGAATTAGTTTGCTCCAAAATGAAATCATCCCCATCATGGCTTGACCATACCTGCCAAGGCTTTTAAAATGCATCTCTAAAACGTTACACGACGAAAATCCTGGCAAAGGTCATTGATGTTGTGTCATTAGAACAGCCAAACAAGCCCAGTAATCTGGAAACGAAAAGAATGACGCTTTCGCATGCTATGCGAAATCACGACATTGCCATCACACAATCAATAATTCGTGAGACATCGTCTTCATATTACTACCGTATCAACACAATACATTGCTGACCTTAGGGGGTCAGCTGGACATGTCGTACATTTACGTTCGTGAACAAGGACTTGAAACCACGTACGATGGGGCACGAGGTAAAGCAGTAACTCGACATGAAGAAATAATTCTAGAAATAAGCATTCTGACGCTTGGTGTTGGCAAGTTTTGTGCCAGATAACAATGCGAAGGTCTGTAGTTCCGCGGTATTCACAATTCGGCTCCATCACATCCCCTTCGCGCCATCCTCCTGTTTCCCCATCTCATTCAGAGCATCCGAAATAGTGAAATGTGCTGAAACAACCTGGGTTATAGACACTATCTGCTTTAGAGCACAAACCGGGATCGACATGTACAGGAGAACATCCGCCGCTGGCACCCTCCCAAAGAGCATAGGTCCCGTGACGAACGCCTTCACATAAAACATGAGAAAGCACATTTCATTAAGAGAGCAAACGACGGTGAGCACGGGGCGCCAATAGTAAAAGGCCAGAAGGCGACCCCTCCCAGCAGTCTTGTGTGATGTCGAGCCAGCACAATGCCCTGCCAGCATCTGCAGCCAATGGGAATAGCCATCGAGAAAGATGAGGAAGACGAAGAGCGGTGCGCAGTGCGGATATAAGGCCGCAAGCAGCGTTAGTAGTGCACCAGTTGCACAGCGATCGGTGAGCATATCAAGCTGTGCGCCAAATTCTGATGACTGGTGTAAAACGCGGGCCGCGAAGCCATCTACGGCGTCTAACGCAAAGCCAAAGTAATAATTCCAGAAGAAATGCGACGGGGAGCGCCAGTCGAGGAAAGCAACGGCCGTTAGCACGATTCTAGCGTACCCAACAAGGTTCGGCACATATAGCGCCGCCGGCCAATGCGACCGCGTGGAAGGCATTGTGGGTAAATGTGGTGCCTATTGGGAAAGTGCTTGAGGTCAGCGGTGACAGAATCGGAGAGGGTGGAGGCGGAGGCAAGAGGGGACAGAAATGTAACTTCACATTCCTCCTCGGATACTGCGGAGGTTACCCTTGGTAGCCGACAGAAAGCAGGTATCCAGTGCTGTCCATCACGCCAGCAGTGAGCAACACTGTAAAGAGTGCTAAAGACGTGATGTCACAACCGCTTAGAAACGCTTTGTTTGACACACAGGACGAGGAGTGGCTAACAGAGCTCACCGAACGAAAATGAAATACACGTGGGAAGGGGTAACTTGCCGAAATCTCGCAGCATCAACGCGATCCCCATCGCAGGCGGCCGTCTAAACTTGAGGTTCACTTTCCAAAGATGGCAACCTAAATTTAATTTAGGAGCCTTTTTTACTTAATGGCAACCCTTTAGATACAACAAGCTTTGCTCGAGCCAACTCAAATAACTGTAACCTTATCCCGCGATCGTCTTCCATACGGTGTCCCGCAGGCCCAAAATATGTAGATTGATGACTTGGCCAATGACACACGGACAAATAATTGGCGGGAGAACTGAAACGGTATGAAAACATCAGAAATTCGCAAAATTATTAACCCTACAATACTACGAAAAATATACGTAATTCAGCAGGGGTGATATGACAAAGAAAATTAACCCGAAAAACACACCCGGATCAAATAGACTTCAATCCCCCCCTTGCACATGGCAAACCACCCAGAATCTCTACGTCGACACCACGCCCACTTCCAGACCTTCAGAGAAGCACAACGGCGCCCTTGCCCCTTAATAGTCAGGGCGAAGTGAAGCAGGTTCACCACCTGTGTTCGGCTCTTCGCGCTGTCGCCTGACGGGGTGTCCCATTGAACAGTGTGCCCGCGGTAAGCGCGCTACAGTAGCGGCCGGTCATCTTTGTCCTTTGCACTCAACTTTTCCTCGCCGACCCGACCTTCCCCTACTGCATCTACCGCCTTTCTGAATGTCTACTCCAGCTCCAGACGCGCCGTCGAGGCGTCCGACTCGCCGCGCACATGCCGGCGCGATGGCCGCAATCCAGCGCAACAGCACTCCTACCCGCGCGCCACGCAAGAAGCGCCCCACGACCGATTTGATCGGTCACCGAATCTCTATTTCGTGGCCGCAGGATAAATCCTTTTATGAAGCAAGATGTATTGATTACAACACCAGAACAAAACTGCACAAAGTCATCTATTTCGAAGACGATAGTATTGAGGAGCTTTCGTTGGCCAAGAGGAAGTGGAAGCCTGTCGAAGAGGTTCTTCCCGACCCGGATCCCGAGGGTCATCATGCCCTCATAGGCAAGATTATCATTCTACCGGCAAAAGCAAGTGACACCCTTAATCCTGCCGCGCCTGAAAAGGATTTTCGGGCATGCGTCCAAAGTGTGGTCACGGAGGAAACACCTGTGGAACCACCCACCGATCCTACTGTTGCTCCCCAGCCGACTCCTGTTATGCACCAAGTAGTTTATCTCGCCAACGATTTTATCGCAATTGTTGATTTGAGCTCGGTGAAATACATTATTGTGGACAGCGTCAGTGGCGAAGCTATTCGCACTGTAAATGCCGACAAGGGGGCTGTGTCGCTTGATCTCCCGGATGACATCGAGCCTGTTCCGAATGGCGATGCCGAGGCTGCCGTCGCTCCAGCACCGAGTGGAAACGCATCCGTTGCCCCAGTGAAGAAGAAATTGTGGCGTCTGGCAATGCGACCTCTGACCCTGTGCTCTTGACCGCCGTGGCAGCTCCGAAAGCTGACATGGCTGCAATAATTGCTACAACGAACCAAGACAAGGAGTCTGTTGTCACTTCCGGCGGAGTACCACCCAAGGAAATTGAGGCCACCGAGAATACAGCTTCGGCTCCCAAGGATCTTCCATCTTCCGTCGAGATTCCATCGGACCAATCGGCCGTAGTAGCTGCAAGGACACTGTAGGTGAGCAGCTCCAAGGCTGCTCCAGTTCCGCCCGTGAAATCTGCAGAGGGGCACAAACCTGGCACGTCTGTCACGACTATTACAGCCACTGAGGCGCCTGTCGCTGGTTCTTCAGCCTCTTTACCTACGAATACTGGTCTCGAGGCGCAGTCCGTGTTACCCACGCCACCGCCGATATCTGACGACCGTGCGAATGAGACAGCTGATGCCACACCCCCTGAACCTGGTCAGACTGAAGCTGTTCAAGCTCCGGTTGTAGAGAAATTGACTGTCCCTGCGCCGAAAAAGTCTGTTTCTGAAGCTGATACTACTGCAATGGTCGCCTCCGCTGCAGCGGCAGCAGCTGCCATGCCTACTATTGAAGAAGATGAGGTAGCTGCAACTGCTGCTGTCGTGTTGCCAGACATGAGTATGGATGAGTTCCCGACTCCTGAGCCAGTCTCTTCAGACGCCAACATCGCTGCCCTTGTCTCGGGTCCGTTTGGAGGTGCAACTCAAAAGCCAACCCATGCTTCTGCGGGTACTGAGGCTGCCCCTGTCCCAAATGCCACCCACCCGAACGGGGCTGCGGGCGAAACCGGCAAAAAGAACGGTGACCCATCAAGTGAAATTGTGTTCAACGCCGCCGTGGATACTGCGCTGCTCAAGCCACTCACAGAGGAGAATCTCAATATGTTAGAATCCACAACTGGGACAGAAGAGAATAAGCAGACAGATGGTGGAACTGCAATTGCTGCAGCCTCTGTTCTGCCAGGCACTTCAGCTCAGGTACCGGAGAAGGACGAGGAAACCCGTACTGTGTCTGACGTCGAGGAGTCTTCTTGGATTGCTAGCTCGCCAAGAAGTTCTGATAGGTTTGCGGAGAGCCGTGTCAATAAGTACATTGCGCTCACTGACGGCGATAGCAAGGTTATGCGCAAGGCGTATGTTGAGGCATATTTCCGGGAGAGGCAGACTCACTTCGTTGCTTTTTGTGATACTACGGGTGGAAACATGCAGGTTCGACTTACAGAGGGGAATCACAGGCTTCTCAATCAGGAGGAAATTGACACGCTTTCCAAGCGTCTCGCACTTAACGAGGACCAGCGCTCACCTGGACGTCAGCGCACGACAGGTACGAGGCGGCGGTCCGCATCTGGTGGTGAAGACGAGAAGGTGTTCAAAAGACTTCGTAGGCAGTCCGAGCCCGCGCCTGGTGCTGAGTTGATTGGAAGTTGCATTACCGTCCGGTGGCCAGGAAATGGTGGGAATTATGTTGCACTTGTGGTTGGATTCCTCGATAAGGGCCCCAATAACAGGATGCATAAGGTGTACTACGTTGCCGATGAGAGCACGGAGATTCTCAACCTCGCGAAACGAGAGTGGGTCAGGGAGGGTCCTGGAACAGAGCCGTGGGACAGGAATGGCTTGGTGGGAAAGCGCCTCTATGTGTACTGGGATGGTGAATATGCGGATGATCAGGGAGACGATCAGAGGCGTGCGGAGGAGAAGTTCGGGAAAGGGAAGACGAAGGTTCCGTTTGAGGCGTTTGTTGTGCAGTTCATCGACTCGTTCCGGTACAGGCTGCTGTACACTCAGGACGATAATCTGGAGGATCGCGACCTGACCCAGGAAGACCAGGCGTGGGATGTGCTTGAGCCAGGGGTGATGAAGGTGGACAATATGTCTGTGATTTCCTGGTCATCGGGGACGATGTCGAATTATTAAGGAGGTTGTCTTATGAAGAAGCATCTGGCTTTATTCTTCGTTTGTTGCAGATCGTGGATATTTACCAGGTCCGCCTTACTGGCGCTTTGTTCGGTTTGTTTTGAGTTGAAGGGAAAATCTTGATTGAATTTCTCGCGTCAGCTTTTGAGCTGAATCACTTCATCCCTTGGTATTATTGCGTAGCATGGTTGAATGTGCATGTGATATACGCATTTGGTCTTTCGCTGCGTATTGATCTCTACGTAGCCGTCTCATGCAGCCGAACATAACTACAGTTGGTAGCAGCATAAAGAGTGAACATGGTTTCCCTTTTAATGCACAACGCAGCTTTCCCTGTTGAACTCTAGACATAGAACGGAGGTGGCGAGGGCTCGCCTCAACTCGGGAAAGGTTCATCCGTCAAAACAATAAAGAAAATGAAGAATTTAGAAAGAGAACGGAAACTGTTTATTTCGGAGATTGAAAAAACGGACTGCCAAGTTCCACAGTAGTGTTCCAGAAAGGGTTCACGAGATATACTTTAGCAGTGACGCTTTCTCGACCATTTTCTTGTTATGTCAATCACAATTAGAAAGCAAAACCGAGCACCACCACTTTCCAATAGCAAGCATAACCGATTGTAAGATGAGAGTCAAAGAATCGTCTACGGGACCTGCACTATCCTTTATTTGGTGACCTCTTAGACGAGCAGCATGGTAATGTCTTGGCGCATGAACCGTCCTACCAGTACATCCGCAGTTTATTCTTGATTTATCACAGAAAAAAATGCGGCCGGTTTTTGTTTTGAGTGGTCGCCAGCGGAACCACGGTTGCTGAACTGGCAGAGTATGATTCGTTGTTTCTTATTCTCTCCGAGATAGTGCTTGAGTACTGACTCAGCACACATGATATAATACACGTGGATTCGATATTGCGTGTTCACTACCGTTTTTCAAATTTCTTTGGGCACCACGCCAACCCAGTCGGCAAATC
>JADWZK010167009.1_pt1 | contig 14822 bp, 5 predicted proteins | sample 8957641 | NCBI WGS metagenome assembly JADWZK01 (sample SAMN16576796, study PRJNA672827) | algae metagenome | host: rhodolith | place: South Korea: Udo, Jeju | collected 2014-09-18 | reverse complement strand
CCCATGGCACCCTTTGCATCCCCGCCCCACCAGGCCTACCCCCGCACCACCCTACTGCAACGCCGCTGCCACCGCCTCATCCTCCACCTCGAAAACTGCATCATGTATACGTACGCTTTATGAACAACCCCGCTGTCGCACGCTGGCTCCTCACAAGAAACTCAGGTACCGACTTTCTTAGCGTTCGCATGGAGGATAGCTTCCTCGTCAACCTTTCCAGCGCGTCGCAGCCTGAGGTACTTCCTCCTTCCACCCCTCATGTGGCCTTCTCAAATCTGCATGACCTGCTGTTCCTCGACCACGTATCCGGTGATTACGGTCTGGGTTACGTACGTGCAATATACTTACAGCATCCCTTTCTAATACCTTCCTTCGTCTCATAGAGTTGACCCTAACATCACTGCAAAACTTGTGTGCTCTTGTACTGTGTGTCTGATGCGTAGGTATGGGGGAAGCCAGGGCAAGATTTTCACCCGTTCACCCATCTTCCACAGCGATTATCAATGTCGGGTTGGGACAAACTTCGCTGCCGGCGCTTTGCAGCCAATCTCAGACCGGGGTCTATGTTGGAAAGAGTTGAGTTTGCATGGTTCGAAAACCATCGCTTGATAGTTACAATAACTCAATCCCCTGCGCAACCCGGTGCTCAATACCTGTCTGCATGTGAATCTTATTTCTTCCCCACGCTTCAACCGAACTCAACACTGCGCGATTCGCCTCTCATTACCGCATATATATCTGATGTTCCGCTTTGCGACTTGTGCAAATTCAATCCACGTGGTCAATGCAAATGTCACAGAGATACAGATTCGTTACTCTTTCCGGTATCCTCGCCTGTGTCATCTATGTCGACAGCCTCTCGCCCTTCATCCTTCTCCCCGTCGTCACGCCACACAATATCCTGGAAGCGGTATATGCAGCTACTGCAGCAAAGCAGGGACAGCGGTAAGCTCTCAACTGCCTTGAGTGTCCCCAACGAAAAGGGGGAGGCTGTCATTCGAGTCCAAATCACAAGAGCCTACTCAATATCGTTCGGCAACCCGGAAGCAATCAACGAGGGCATTCACTTGCGCCTCAAGCAGATGCTGTTGTCTCGACCAGCACCGCCTACCACGCTCGACATGCCGCTCACCAGAATGGATTGGAAACAGACGTGGCCGAACACTCGCCAAGATATCGAAGAGTGTCTCGACCCTATCGGGAGCAGCGCCACTGGCCGGAAGGCAGTCGAAATGGGACAGCTTTGCGACGGACCCGACGAAATTTCTACTGGAAGCCCGGCAATACCCGGATCGGGTGGTTGGTTACAGGACCCTTTGCCTAGCCCTGACAGCGTCGTGCCTATTTCGGACAGCACGGATCGCCGGGACAGGATCAAGGAGCGCGACCTATCATCGTCGTCACAGCTGGGTATTGCAAACGATACATATCCTACATTTTCGACAAACGCCGGAGTGAGCACGGAGTCTATCCCGAGTTTACATGTCTCCAATGCGAAACCAACGGAACTGAAAAAACGCAAGGCGCAAGATATTGGGCTGTGCGGACCTGAAAAGATAGGCAAAGATTGCGAGCGCCCCGCGGAGACTATGCCCAATCAGTTTCTGTCGACCATCTTGAACTCCAGCAAGGACATCGCCCCATCGTTGCTTGCCAATTTCGCGGAAATGAGTTCCATCAGCCCGTTGTTCCCCAATCCGTCAACCCCAGGGTCGGCGACTGCGGACACAAGCTCGCCGGTCACCGCAGATAGGCTGTCATGCACCAAGGACAGTGGACAACGGGAAGCGCAAATGGGGCTCGGACTACCAAGCGCACAAGTTAAGGTGGCGAATTGTGTGCTGCCGTCACCAATTTCGATGATCTTGGATTTCAGCGAGGAATCGGCGAAGAAAAAGTCGAGGATGGAATCTGGGAAAGATGACTTGCTACCTCTTGGCTTTGACCAGCGTGGGAATCTGACGCCGTGGATGACAACGAAAAGTTTCGCCGACTGCGTGAACCTTTCTCCTGGGCGCCGACAGCAATACCGGAAAGACCCCTCTCCGCGCTCGGGCGAGCGTTGGGCATGGAGCGCGCCCCATCGCCGTTTGGAATTGCAAAGCCCTTCCAATTGAAATCGCAGATCGATATCTACCGCGGCCAGGAGGACAGAAACAAGTGGCCCCAGCTACTTGCGAACAATCGGAGGATTGAGCCTCTCCGGGTGGAGAAAAGTCCAAGCCCGCAGGATGCGAAATCGATGAGAACCGGACCTCTTCTTCTCAAGTTACCCGATGAAGTGGTCAAAGCGAATCAGGACGGTACAGTAAACAGTCTCCACCGTTTCGCCTCAACGGAAAGGGACATACCGCTTCAAGCGCCAAAAGATATAAACGAGAAAAGCAGCAGCACCGCAGGATGCTCGGATAGAGCGTTGGCGAGGGCCGGAGAGAAGAAAAGCACGATTGTTCAGTGCGAAATTTGCCAGGCTACTTTTTCGAAGCGGGCGAATCTTGTGCGACACACAAAAACCGTGCATAACAATGTCAAGCCGTTCGGGTGTGCAACGTGCGGCAGTCGATTTGGTCTCAAGGCGGACTTGCATAGGCATGTGCGTAACATCCACGAAAAGCGGGCGTTCTGCTGCCGAGCATGTGGCCGCAGTTACGCTGAACAGGAGGAACTCGACTTCCATTACCGGGTCGCTCACGAGAAGGACTTGCGCCCTTTCGAGTGCGCGCAGTGTGGCATGCGGTTCGGAAGACGGTCGTCAAGACGCCGTCATGAGCAAACTGTCCACACGGCGAAGAGATTCGACTGTTCCATGTGCGACAAGAGCTATAGTCAGCGCTTCGACGCAATCAAGCATGGTAGAAAGGCGCATGGAGTCGAGCGAGTTGTGAATTAAGAAATAGGTGTGGTCATTGTAATGTAGAAAGATGTTTTTCGAAATCTTTGCCTAGGTGAAAAAAAGGTCAAGCCCGTCGGGTAAAAATTCACCCGCACGACTCCACTGTACGGGTTCTCATCCAAATGTCATAAGTTGCCTGAATTCTGCATCGCAACAGAAATGGACCGATCGGGTGCGCGTTTCCAGATGCGGGGCGTGGGAGGGCACCATATCGAGGTTGTGCTTGGTACAGTAAAAATTAGTTAAAATTCGAGGGGCGTGTTGCCTTCCTAATCAAATATTTCACGTATTGATGTACGATGCAGCAAGGCTGTATCGGGTGCTCGTGTAGTGTGGAAGGCGCTTGGATTTCGAGACGAACAAACTCATCTCTCTCTCACCCGGACAAGGCCGCATGGAAGAGCTGTTTTCCATTCAGGCGTTGGTGCACTACTACGACAAGTCTTCTGTTGACCATGCAGCAGTCAAAAGACTTCTATTGTCTGCCAAGATAGACTCTCTGCAGCTGCTTTTGTCAGACGGCAGCACGACAACCCTGCAGAATTATGTTTTGATTCCGCGTCTGGAGCGCCCGAGCGTGTCTGATGTCATCTCTGTTGATGGTGAAGCGTCTGCAACTGTTGCCACAGTCGTAATGCTTGCTGAGGCGCGGGCAGCGGCAGACTCCATCGCCTCAAGCTCACTTGAATTGGACATTGCCTGCAGCGCCCTCGAGCGGCTTCTGGGCTCCTTGACGTCTAGAGCCAGAAATTCAGGCGCCTTGAATTTAGGAAGTGAATTGAGCATTGACACATGCACGCTCAATCGTATATACAGGCATGGTTTAATCCGGCGGCACCGTTCCAATGCAAAACGTGTTATGGGAGATGCGGGAGCTGCTCCTGTTTCAGAAACTCCGTCCTCCATCCTTACAGCTGTTAATGCCCGCCTTCGGCTTTGTGATCTCGCTACTCATTGTTTGGCTGTTGTTGCTCGCCAATGCGTGACCAGTGAAGATAAATGCAGGGAAGCTGTGGTCCTCAGTACGCGTTTACTGTCTTTGGCAGTCTCACTCGCCAACAGCGGTCATGACACCTCCACGTCCTCCTCGTTTTCTTCTCGAAACTCGCTGAGAACTGCCCTCATCTCGGGGGCTATTCATATCGGTGTCATTGTGTCCGAGAATTTCGATATTGACATCAGTCCGTGGATAAGAAATGCGAACCATCTCATGGTGAATAATTCCACAGGATCAGGCCGAACGCAGGTAATTGCTGCTGTTTTTGGCGGGATGATTCCAAGTTGCAGTGAGTACCGCAATGTGCACACGAGCAAAACGGCGTCCAGGGTAATGATGCCATTAAGTATTTTGCATTCCGTTCTCGAGGAACAATTGGAGAAAACGAACAAAACTTTCGAAAGCAAGATGTCCCAGACTCCGAAAGAAGCAATCTTGCGCCCGAAATCGAACGCAACTGATAGCGACAAGATATCGAAAGCAGCCCAGTCTTTTCTTGGCGAACGAGTCGTTTCTGCGGAAGAGGATGGGGACGAGGGCCGAATTGCTGGAGCTAGCGGATATAACGCGTGCGAAAACTACATTAAGAGGGCAGGGGAAGGAACAGGCATTCGCGACCTCCTTTGCAGCCTCTTACTTTCTGCTGTATCGCACTATTCTACGATACAAGCTCAGCTCCCGCAATCGAGCTTTCATTTGACTGGCACTTTGGTAGAGGATACGGATGCTCTCTCTGACGGATGTACCTCAAACTCAGAAGGGCACCCCGGCAGTATTGATTTATTTGATCATCGCATACACATGCGTGCCTTCGGATACAGACCTTCTTCATCGGCCAGTGATTCTGAACAAGAATTAGGTCGGACTCTTTCTCTTCATCGAGAAGTTGCTGTACTTTGTATTGAAGCTCTGTCAACCTGGCTCACATTGGATTATCTATCAGCGGGAAAATTTGAGATTGAAGATTTTTACTCTCTTCTTGAAACTGTTTGTTTGAACGCGTCAACTTTGCTTGTCTCGAAGTCCATATCAACTTTTGACGTAAGGGCTGCCCTTGCGAACTATGGCACTGTTTGTGGATCGATTTTGAGCCAAATGCGTGCTTCGAATACCGAGAATGCCGAGTTTTGGGAAGACGCTGTGCAGAAGATAGCGCAAAAGTCACGACATTGCGTTGTTCTCATGAAACCTTTGCTCGGCTTTGCGGAGAAATATTCAAGGGCGAAAGGAATGTTTTCATGCTACGTCACGGATTTCCTGTGCTCTGAGGATATCAATGGTCAAGAAGAAACTAAGCAGAAGAGCTCTGAAGATTATTTGTTATACATGATGTCATTGGTGTCGGAAGAAAACGCCTTAGATCTGTTGAGGGGATTTTCAAGTCTCCTGTTGAACTGTTCGGCATTACAAGGAGACTCCTCGTCACCGTCCAGAATGAGACACTATGCGATTTCTGTCCATATTTTAGATTTCCTTGCGCAACTGTCTTACGGACTGAGCCCTTCAAGAAGCGCTGTACAAATATCCATTGTTCGGTTGTGTCATCGAGCTGTAGAAGGCATTGATGCCCCGGGCCCAGAAGAGATTACATCGCAGAACGAGATTACTGTCGAAGACGTTGAAAACCTGTCGCCGTCTGAATATCTTCGATCATCCTTCCAATCTATTCTACCAACAATTGAAGAGGTTTTGCTTCGCATGACGAGTCAAGTGCTAAACCCAATTTGGTCGATTGTGTTATTTAATGGGGAAGAGCGAATCGGAAGCCGATCTTCGTTTTCAAGAGTTTCGGCACAGAAAGATTTGGCAGATGCAGGAGAAGCCCTCTTGGAAGCTTCTATTATCTTACAGAAGACCATGGACACGCTTTTAAGACCAGCCCAACGCGACCGCCGTGTGCGTTGTGTGTCATCGTTGAAAGATGACCCTGTGGCTTGCTTCTTCGATGCATCGGAGAAAGAAGACCCAGAAGGGAAACTTCTGAAGTCGTTGATTTCTGAATTGCAAAGCGCGCTAATTTCTGAAAAGCCTATTTCCATTTCTCTGCTCTTTCGACTAGAATGCGCTGCAAAAGCTTTACGTTGCACTTGGGAAGAACGGAAGCGGCAAGATGCAGATATCTATCCTTCCTTGATCGAAATTTTGTATGGATGCTTGAAGCGATTTGCTGAACCATTAGCGATCGAAGATAGTCAAGAGCTTCCTGGTTTTTGGGACGGAGCTGGTATGAAGAACTGGAAGGGCATGCAAGGAATATGGGCAGGGATAATTGTAGCGTGGATGGTATGCACAGTTCGCCAGTCAACGGAAGTCTGATAACCGCTATCAACTGCTGTGGACATGTTCGCTCTGGTGACGTGGAGGGCTTGGCGAAGGGTGTATTGACAGAACTTGCTCTGCTCGTCCCTTCGGATGCGAGTTGCTTAGGATCGTCTGCTGAAAAGGATCTTTCAATTCTTTGCGATATTGTTTGTCAGTGCTGGCCTAAGTACACCAGTATTGCAACAAAGATGTACAATTTACTGAAAGATTGTGTGGGACATGTGTTAGCGAAACACAACTCGGAAAAATTGCATACGAAAACGGATTTGACTGGTACCCTTATAAGATTGTCAAGTTGGCGTTTGTTCATTGAAAAAGCGGCCACTTGTTCCAAGACTCTTCACGTTGTTTGTCATCTGGCGGATATGAGTAACAGTTCAAAGAACTTCGATGATGATGCTCTTGCGTTGGCTTTGATGGACAACGCATATTCAGATGACAAAGATATCGGAGTGCCTCCCCTTGTTTTGCAGTCATTCCGACCAAATTCGCTCCCCGCTTTGATTTCAAATCTACTCATTCCGCAGGAGGAAGCTGCCGTTGCAGTTCAGTCCCACGCACGGTCTTTGCAGTGTTTTACTGCAGCTTGTAAGAGGAATTCTGCTTGGTGCAATGCTCTCATCTCATGTCTTGAAGAATTTGTTTGTAAAGACTCGAGGCTTGTGTCAGCTTTTGGAGCAGATTCTTTCTTTCGTAAGGTCTTGGCAAGATCCGTGATTGATTCTGCGATCATGTCCACTGCTGTGTTTGATTTAATTGACGTTTTGGCAAGGCATCGCTCTTCATCAAGCACAATTGTGCTCGAAGCATTGTTTCGTATGTCGAGTTATTTGTTTCAAGATCAGCTTCTTCTGGCATCTAATGACAGTCTGTACAGGTTGTTGGAGCTATTGATCCGTGTTTGTGTGTCGTACGAGGAGGTCAATTTGTACAGGACCTGGGAGAGTCCGTCACGGATGTATTTTTTGGCAGATTTTGTCAAATTGCTGGTCTCCTGTTTGTCAAAGTTGAAAGAATATTTTGAACTTCCAAGCTTTACAGACAAGCAACGCAGACTTGTTATTACAATGATGGGATTGTTGCACATTTGCCGTAACGGTCGCTGTCAAGACAGTACTCCTCAAGGTGAAGGTGCGAGCAGTGAAACCACCGCTGTTGATGAAAGCCAAGAACCTCTTGAACCTAAATCTGAGCAAGGCCAAAGTGGGGAACTAAAGTCATTGGAAGAAACTGCGAAACAAGAAGAATCTAGAGGCAGTGCTTCGGATGGAGACCAAAAGTCTTCAGGGGTGAAGTCGACGAAAGAAAATCTATGCACTTTTACCGCTACGGGAAGTGACTTTGTTGAACAACATTGGTACTTTTGTTACACCTGTGGCCTGACCGGGACAGAAGGGGTTTGCAAGGTATGTGCATCAATATGCCATGATGGGCACGAAATATCGTATTCAAGACATTCTCGTTTTTTCTGCGATTGCGGCGCTTCTGGTAATGGAACGAAAACAATACCAGCTGTGGCGAATCCGGCGGGGTCTTCAGATTCTGATACTTCTACTCGTAGTGGAAGAAAAGATAATTGCGCTGAAAGCAATTCGTCTACAAAACGGCGGAAGTGTTTGTGCTTGAAGACTGACGAAAGTGAATCATCCGAAGCAGCTTCTCCGTCGTCCTCTGAAGCTGAAGTTGGACTGGATACCTCTGAGTGCGATGATCAATCAGAGAAACTAGTGGCATCGACCGGAGACTTTGAAATGAGTTTGCTGTCTTCGATAGCCCCTCTCATCGAACGCTGCTTGAGTTCATATGCGCTAGAACCGAAGAAATCTGAAGAAGCCGCTAATGAGTTCGAGCGTTCTATGAGCTCAATTGAAACTGTGAAATGTGCTCTTGATTTGGCGCAATGTCTTCTTGATTCTAGTGACTTCTTTTCGGGCAAGCAAAATCCGATGTCATCGATCTTTCCTGGGCTATGGAATGCTCTCCCATCGGTCTTGGACAAAAAGTCTATAACCAAGCAAGTAATCACTAAGCCCTTAAAAGCTACTGTACAGCCTTTGGCTCGTATTGTAAAAGTCTTGAAGGGTGGGTCATTTTCAATTTGGGGCGGTTCAAGCTCTGGCCGCGAGAGGAAGCTGTCAAATTCTCTCGTTGGAGGGTTTCCGATGGCAATGAGCTGTTTTAACGAACATTTTGCAGTCGGACAAGAAGATGGTTCGATTCTGTTTTTCGACACCGCAGCAGTTCTGACCTGCAAATCTGTATTGGAAAAATCTACGGTAGAACATATCGGGGAAATATCAGTCCCATTTCCAGTGCGCTTTTTGTCGTTCCATCCTGATGATGATGAAACTCTGCTTGTTGTTGGTGATTCCGCTGTCTGCATTGTCATTGTATCCCCTGACCCGTTTTTGGAAAAGGCTCGCATCGATATCGAGTTGGGTCTAAGTCAATATGATGGAGGAATTGTTTCAGGTGGACCAAATGATCTTTCGCAGCCCCCAAATGTTTTGTTTGGAGCGGACTGGATTTCGTATCGAGAGTGTGCTATTCTTGTTAAGACTAGGGCATTCGTGAAGGTTTTTGATGTTGATAAGGATAATGTGAGCCCTTCTCTCTTCGTTCCAATCATGCCTGAATACGTCAAGGATAAGACTGTGTGCTCGCGTGCACACAGTTCTGAGGTTGTCAACACCAGTGTAAGTCCTGATGTCGCAGATATGACGAACAGCGTTGTTGACATCATTCCGCTTCCATCGTGGGAAGAGTCAAAGGATGGCACCCAAGATCTTGTGAAGACTACGCTTCTAGCTTGCACAAGAAACGGAGATCTTTTGTTTGCCCATCATGAAGCAGAAGCGCAGGAGCTTGTTTTCAGCCCGGTCGTCAATGTTCTTTCCATTCTTTCATGCCTAGAAAAAGATCAAGTTTCAATCATTGCTCTCGCCAAGGGTTACAGTCCTGGTATAGTCTGGATTGCTTGTAGCAATGGGTCTCTGGTCTGCATAAGCGTCCTCGTGCGTCAGACCAAGGAAGGGCCTCAGAGCAGTGTAAGAAGTGTTCATCACTTTGTGAATGCCTTTGAACCCGTGAGCTCTGGTTTCCTTATTCCTCTTAAGTGCAGCAATGAAGGAATTCTTCTTTATCAGAAGGGGAAACCTCTTTCAGCCACCGGCATCTTTATTCTTGATGAAGAACTGAATCTGTCGAAGAGTTTCTTTTCTGGGAGTGCATCGTCTAATGTGATGGGAGCGGTTAGCTTCCTACCGTCAGTTATCTTTGAGAAACCATGTCGTGCCGGTGGGTTTCTCTCCAGTGACGATGGAAGTATGTACAGGGTGGACTTGAATTTTGAATCAGCTCAGCATCATCTTCTGAACGACACAGAAATGACGGAAATATCTTCGGCTCTAGAAGACATACGCATAGAACGAACCCTGACCAAGCAGAACAGCAAACACAGGAAGGGATTAATTCAGGACCGCTATAATCCAGTACCGTCGACTATTGGGTATTTCGAGAGATGCCGCCCAATTGAAGAAAATATGGTGCTATCGTACAGTCCCGGGGCAGAACGTGGTGACGGATCTGACCCTGATACGAAGGTGAATTTGGGCGGAACTGGTGTTGAATCCATTGTCAGTCCTACCCCATATACTCCTTTTCAGTTCAATATTTCTGTCGAAACGAGCGGAGTCCTTGTTGGTGCCAGGTTGGAGTTTGGTGGGAGCCCACGGTCGGCAAATCGCATTCCACAGAGTGTTCGAGTATTCGGGAGGGAAGTGCGTTGGATTTCCCGAAACGGCGTGAAACGGTGGTTAGACATCCCGTTTACCGTGTTGGAGAGCGCGCGATCTCCTAAAGAAGTGTCTTTTGAGCTTGAGCCACAAAAGGGACAGATAAGTGAGTCTTCCGGTGTGGATGGGCATGTCGCCGTTGATGTAATTCAGCTATTTGAAATATCACAGTCGGAGTTTGAAGACCGTAAGCTGGCGTTTGATAAGGATGCTGAGGCCTTTAAAAAGAGCACAGAAAACGCAGCACCAAAAGAGGAAGTCAACTCAGATATTGCTAACGATGTTTGTCCGAAATCAGAACGTGAACGGTTGTCAACCTTACATCTATTCAAGAACTTTGATCCAAGGTACGCTACAGCTTTGGCTGCGATCGAGATAGCCTGTCAAGCTCAAGAACTTTCTCTTGAGTCTTCTGCTCGATTGAGTCTTACTATTGGAGCTCACAATCTTCAGCTTGTGCATGGCGCAGCTGGCGTTGGAACATCTCCCTTACCTCTCCTAGAGGAAAATTGCCGTCGTCTTTTGCATGATGCTTTCGAATCGGAGTTCGAGAAGTATTCAAGAAGTGTTGCAGCTGAACGTATTGTAACTTCTTTTCTCGATGTTACCATGAAAAACGTCTTTGGCTCCCTGAATGAAAAGGTTAACAATGGAATATTGCCGCGCCCAGTGGATGTTGAGATAGCGCTTTACTCGCTTCGTGTAATTTCCAGGTTATGGTTCCTACTCCATTCGTCGAAAGAAGAGTCGTCCAATGCTGAAGCATCAGGAACGCTATCATCTTGTCTTCCCACGGTAGATGAAGTGATCCATGCGTTCAATGCGCACATGCGTAATGGTCAAGCTCCAAGACGGTTGTATATATCTTCTAGACGGGTAACGGAAAATGCTGTCGATGCCCAGCTGGTGTTCTTAGCTAATTCCATTTCGAGCAAGGACAGATCTTTGAGCAGTGTTCCTCCTGCAAAAGCTCTTGTGCGAATGTTCTGCGATTCTTCGCAAAGTGTTCGTTTGTTCTCAACGCGGAGATTGGTTTATGTTTTGCAAGACACTGCAAGGCTTGGTGGTATTTCTAAGTATCAAATGGATACCTTAGAAGATGATTCGCTCAAATGTGCGCATTGTTGCGATGTGGGTATTGGTAACACTTGGACGTCGACGAAAGCGAAGCTAAAAGCGGGGAACCTGCTCAAAGGTGGGCCTATCGTTGTGATAATTGCGAGGATGTATGTGAGAAGGAATGGTGGCATTGCATAGATTGCGAAGATTTTGACCTTTGTACGAAGTGCGTTCGGTTGAACAGAAGCGATCTTGCAAGCCACCATGATAATTCTCATATTTTTGTTCGAGGGGACTCAGAACACAATCTTGACGAATTGAATAATGCAGCCGCTGCAGAATCTTTGGATGAAAGCGACGACTGCTTGTTCCATCGTGGGTTTTCTGTCATAGTGGCGGAGCTTGCAAAAATGAAAAAGGATCGCAATCCCACCTATACGGGCCCTGTCTTTTTGGATGCCGCGCAGATGATTTCCAGCATCATTGGTCCTCATACTGGATACCCAACTCGTTACAAATATATGGAGCAGCTATGCGCGTCCAAAGAGTTTGTGTCTCGAGTTCTAAGTAGCGTCAGCGATGTGGTTACTCAATTTGATGCTATGAAAGCTATTTGTCATTTGAATGACATAGCGAGGGTTGTCCGAGATTGGGATTTTGCATTCCTGTTCCTTCAAGTCTTTGCGAACGTGAGAGATTCATTGCTACTGCCGTACCTGTTTCGTTGCGGAATACCTGAAGCGTTCGCTTCAATTCTAAAAAAGCTTGAGCCTATCGCCTCGGAAATATTCCGACATGCTATTTCATGCTCTTCCGATTCTAGGGGCGGCGAAGAAACGAAAATGGGAACGTTCGAGAAATACTGGAGCTATAGGTCATGCACCATGCCCATCGTTCCTGATGACGATACCAGCAAGGTTGGTTGTGCTGATATTATATCCCCTGGCTCCCCGTTTATTGAAGATGAAAATATTTGTCCTTCTGTGAGCTCATTTTTACAGCTCACAGTATACATTGTCGATTTTTTGAGTTTTGCATTGCAGTCGGCAAGCGGTCCTGATGTCGACATTGTTCGTCAGAATGTTCCAAGAGGAATTTTGTGCGATTTGGTGTCTTCCGAAAGCAGAGATCCTCGCTTGAAAGGAAATCCTGAGCTTCAGAGGCTTATTCAATTAGCCAGGAAACTCCTCCTTGCCGTGAATGGAATGGATGAGGCTCAAATGCATCGGGTGATAGATGCGCATGTATATCATGCTCATGTCGGAGAGCTGAAAAGGTCTGTGCAAGAAGTATCTGACTCTCAGGCCAAGTCAAAGTACACCATCCAAGTTGAAGTGGCAACTACGTTAAAGTCTCTTCATCGCCTGGTGAGTAAGCGGCCTTCTACGTGGAGGGAGTTTTCAACGGAAAATCCCATGTGTTTGGAGGCAATTTACAACGCATCATTGATATGTGATAGTCAGTCTGAAGGCCTAGCTCTTCAACTTATGGCAACTGCGTGCTCTATTTCGAAAGAAATGGCTGCGGATTCTATCCGAAATTCAGCGAAAGTAACCAGCAGTTCGCGGAGTACAAAATCTGATGGTTCTCCGCCGAAACCTCAGAAGATTATTGCAGACGCTCGTCATGATCCAGATGTTGGAAAGACACATTCAAAGCCTCCCACATCTTCGGGCGACAACGTTCGACCGTCAAGTTCTCGCAATGAATGGATTCATATATGTGCCCAATCCTGTAACGAGGAGAAGCAAGTGGAACTGGACCTTTTTTCTCGGAACAATTTTGCTGTACTGAAGAGATTTGTTTTTACTCTTCTCTTGCAGCGTCAGAGCTCTCTCGTTCGAACGTCTTGTAGCGGCATCTTATGCTGTATCATTGCGCGAGCTGCAGTATCCGATGACGATGAATTTGTTCGTGGAATATATTCCATTCTTCTTGTTGCATTGAGCAGAATGCCATCTGCTGGAGCGCTTGGTGTTGAACTTGGTCAATCTGTGGAAGTTTTTCTTGGTTTTTGTTATGAAGACTATTTCAAATGTCTTGATGCTGACAGAGTTGCACGCGTTGCTGCACTTCTGGTCCATTCGTTACGTGCTCGCGCGGCTTCGCTTGTCTCTCATCCTAATGCACACATATACAAAGCCCTAGCAAGTATTGTTGACCTGCAAGGCTATTACCTGGAAGCTGAACCATGCGCAACGTGTTCAACAGAAGCATTTGAGTCAGCGCCGCCGACGAGTCATCGACTTGAAGCAATTCGCGTGGAAGCCAAGTTCACAGATAGTGAGATAATGTGCCGTCTTGTCTCTGTGCAAGCGGTCAGTGGTGTGAGTGTGAAAGTCGTGGACCCTCGCCGAACTCGAAGGGTGAAGAAAATTGACCTTTATTATTCTCCAAGGATTGTTACTGATTCTGCTGAACTGAAAAACGCAAACCATCCATGGCGTCAATTTGCCAGTATCGCGCTGACTCCATCTCAGCTGGAGTCGAAGGTTGAGTTGACAGTGCCTATTTCTACAGCTAATCTTCGGTTTTGCTTTTCGGAGTTCTACAGTGCGGATGAGGCGTCCTGTGCAAGCGGAACTGAACGAGAGCAACCGGAACAGTCTCCATCCAATAGTGGAGAAGAAGCTCAGAGATCAACTGAAGGCAGTTCTCGCGGAAATGGAAACGCCGAGAATCTCCAGTGTCCAAGGTGTTCCCGCTCCGTAACTGACAGATATGGTATTTGTCGCAATTGTCATGAAAATGCTTTCCAATGTCGGCAATGTCGTAACATCAATTACGAAAATCTTGATGGCTTTCTATGCAATGAGTGCGGGTACTGCAAGCATGGTCGGTTTGAGTTTTCTGTATCGTGCAAGTCATCGTTTGTGGCTGAAAAAGTTGTCTGTGAAGAGGATAGAAAGCGTGCTTCTGTCGTCATTGAGAAAGAAACAATGGAAGTACATCGCCGACATGAACAGTTGAAGAAAATGAGATCAACCGTGGTGCAAGCGCTGTCGCTTGGTCCAAAGGGCTTCGGGGAAGCGGAGATTTCTACAGATGACCTTCGCACAAAGCCGAGCAATGTGCCTCCTGACATTGCCTCCTCTAGGGTCGATATCGCTGCGTTGGAGGCGCTACTAGGAAGTCAGCTGGTTGGAGATACAGGAGAAGCTGTTCCACATGCTACTGAGGGAGCCAGTTCTTCCGAAGGAAACCTTGGCAGTGGTCTTGGTGCGTTGGATTTGTCCAACCGAAGAGAGCGGGATGGTGTACGATCTTCATATCATCCATTTTCGTTCCTCACGAACCAAGGCGTCGTCATGAACCGCCATGTGGTTACGGTAATTAATTCGGCATCCCTTAGTCGCCAAAGCAGCCTACTCGCTCTTTTGTATGGCAAAGAGTGCAAGTCGCTGTTCTTATCTATGAGCCAAAGCATTCGTGTTTTGTCTGCAACAAGAAGTGAACTTATGCGATATGCAGGGAACAGTCTGAAGAGGTCTGCTTCGGATTCTCGAGGTGCTGAATCGCATGAAGCTCGCCATTCTTCATACTGTGATGCAACCTCCGATGTGGGTGGAGGTATCAATTCGTCGCCGTGTTATGGATGTACCCAGTCTTTCCTTTCTATTTGTGTGGACTTGCTTTATACTATCGCCCGTTTCGGCGGTAACAGTGCAACAAACATCAAGAACGCTGAGCTTGCACTTGAGTTACTTCGCCTAAGCTCTCTCTGTGAGAGGAAAGAAGTGCAAACGCGTATAAGGCG
>JADWZK010323052.1_pt1 | contig 14844 bp, 11 predicted proteins | sample 8957641 | NCBI WGS metagenome assembly JADWZK01 (sample SAMN16576796, study PRJNA672827) | algae metagenome | host: rhodolith | place: South Korea: Udo, Jeju | collected 2014-09-18 | reverse complement strand
TATTTGATGGTGGAGGCCATAGGCAATGTTGCCACACGGCGGAGAGGCTGCGAAATGTGTTCATTGGACAGGGCCAAATGGACCCCTTTGAGCGAGAACGTACTTTTTCGCTTTCATTGGAGCGCCTCATTTAGGGCATCTCCGCGCGGGTCGCGGAGCTATGAGAAAACGACGGGCTGGCCAAAATCCTGTTCCGAACTTGTCCGTATCATAATATATCTCGTGCAATGCAATGTCTTGCCAGCATGCACTGCAGTGCGTTGCCGCGTCGTGCACTCCCAAGCCGAAACCCTTCTGTTATTTTTCGTTTAATTTTGTCACATTATTTCTGAACTCATCAGATTGACCTCAGCCGTAGGCCAAACATCCTACATCGCTATGTGCAGTCTGCTTTAGTGCATTATGTCATTACTATTTCTTTTTTACCAATCACGGCAGACATTGCACGGCTAAGTCCACGCTACTGTGCAATGCCATTCGATTAGTGCGCTATTAAATATCTTGCTCATAAATCTCCAACATTTTAGGCTTTCCCCTCCATCCCAGTGCCGAATGCCCTTGAATTCATACCTCGTGATCAATACTGTACCACCAATAGACGAATCGTCCTCAGCTCCACCCTGTCGGCGTGATGCGGGATTCAAAACTTGTCGCCACCGCTGTTGGCGCCCACTCTGCTCCTGTCGAATTGTTTTATCGCTGAGAAAGAAGGATATTAATTGTAGAGAGAAAGAGACGGTCTCACATTCTACAGACGCAGATGAATTGACAACTTTTTCCTGAGTGCTTTCGTGTACATGGGTTAGATTTGCATCAACAATGGACCTTGGAGCACACGTTTAAGTTCCAGTACTGTTTTTTACAACAGATCAGCGAATACAATGAAGTCAATCGCGTACCTGGATCTCCGTACATATCCCAGTTATTGGGTGCATGTGAGAACGATCGCAGATCGTTCCCTACATTATCGAACATGCAATCATTCTTCTTTCGCAGTGTTCGATTGGTTTAACATCATTGCTGGTCATTCTCCGCGACTACCATCCCATTTTTCAAAGCAAACTCTTTGTTTTCCTTCCAGGCAGATCCATCTTCGTACTTTTCCTTTTTCCAAATTGGAACGGTTGCCTTCAGTTCATCGATGAGAAAATGACAGCATGCTGGCCGCAATAACAATAGGAGGCAATCCAAAACAGTATTAGAAACTTCGAATGCCTTTGAGCCCGCGTACAAAAAACCTGTCGGAAAACTAGCTGTAACTTACAAATTGCTTCCGCGCGATGCGGGGAAGACACGGCGATAATAACGGAGGCCTCTGAAATAGGCACGACGCCAAGACGATGGTAAATGGCAATGCGGATGACAGATGCATATTTTCGCCTTCCCTGAACGCAAAGTTGATTCATCTCTTTCAACGCCATTGCATCATAAGCCTCATACTCCAAGCAAATAACACGCTTCCCATCAAAATTGTCTCTCGTGGTACCTGTGAATGTAGAAATAGCGCCAGCGGCAGGATCGCTCACAAATTGATGCGCGGCATCAAGACTCAACGGATCACGGGTCAGAAGCACCGAGTCCTGCATTCTTATCCGCCGCTAATGGGCGGGATGATTGCAACCTCGTCGCCGTCAACCAATATCGCAGATTCCTGCAATTTCCCAGTCTTGTCCCTCGACAGGTACTCGAGATTGACAGCCAGTGCGCAATGCGGCAGAATGGCCTCGAGCCCGGGGTGTTTGGGAAGTACGGTGGCCGCGAGCAGAGTTGACACAGAGGTACCTTTCGTGACGCTGCACGAAATGGATTGAACGCCAGTCGTCTCGCGGGCCTTGGCGAAGAACAGAACCTTCACAGAAATGAATTCGTCCCTGGCCATCTTTCTTGCCCTGTGAACTCCAAGAGATTTTCAACAATTGACCACGCGTAGAAAAAGGGGCAAATATTTTTATTTCGGCATCAATTCTGTTCCACACATGTTCCTCAAGAAGAATATTTCTAGTCCCACGTTAGTGTTTCGTATGCATCTCATTGGTTGTGCTCTCTCCCCAAGTGATCTAGTTGGCGAAAGAACGCATCATATATTGTCATACAAGGCAGTTGGAGCTGAAAAGCGGGTACAGAAAAACAAGGCCGTGACAAATCTATTCCAACTCGTGTAACTGTGACTGTCCCGTTTCGTAACGGGGCTTTCTTACAGTATGCGTATTTTTGCGAAGTAGCGTGTCGAATGGAGATTCTAACACGAACTGTAAGACCGCCGCCCTCCGTAATTCTTTCCTTTACCTCGCACGTACAGTAGAACGAGATGCCGCTACTCGTCATCGCGATTGAATCAGAAAAGATTCTTCACGATGGGGGAACCTCTGAATGCGCTGAAAGTCGTTGACATCGCAACAGCGTTTTGCTCTCGACTAGACGCCGTGGAGGAATTTTTGCCCAGATGTCAAAGCCGCCCGTTGAATCTCGCAAACTCTTTCCAGGGCGGTCCTTAAGTGCTGGGAACTTGAGAGAGGTGAGTGATCCCGGGCGGTGCGCATGTGTACGGGCAACCAGTCAGATGCGGTAAATCCATTCTTCTGGTTATCTTCGTGCAGCTTGATTTGCAATTAAGAGACATGCCTCGTATTTGCGCAAATGCCGTGTCCACTTCCCGGAAACTCGCTGTTCGCGAGGAGACATCAGTTCCCAAAACAAAACGCAAATGACCATTCGACTTTTCTTTCTTACAGCACGACCCTCGCTGTACTATCGCCTTCGATCAGGTGCGGCAACCTGCTATTTGTGCGTGACTTTTTCGACAACACTGAGCTGCAAAAAACTGCGTTCACTTCGCTAGTTCGTGCTGCGCAGAGTCTCATTAGAAATGCAACAGGAGATCCAATGCAGAGGCTGTCACCGGCAAATTGAGCAGTACTGTAATCCGTTGCATTCACTGTTTTGGTAGGCAACACACTGACAATTTCAACAACTTCAGCAAATTGCCTGGATTAAGACATTAGCTCGATTACAACTTTATTTTCAATTAGGATGTCTCAAATGCCATGCCCATCGTTATAGAAGAAAACGCGTCTTATGTGCTCCTACACGGCATGAGCAACTCTACAAGAAGTACAGATTGCTATAGAGAACTTAAGACGGCGAAAGATTAGTCCTGGTTTTCATCCTCGTCCTTCGGCGGACAGGAATGGACAAAAACACAGAACCAAAAAGACTAACGCAGTATCCCGAAACTTGGAAAATAATGAGAACACTCGAAAATTCACCACTACTCGTCGGGGTAACAATTGTCACAGTTTTTGCAGATGTTGCCACACGCGTTGCATTTCAGTACAGCGTTCGGAGTTTCACATACACTGCATTGCTCCAATACATGTTCATAAATATAATCGTCGCATTGATTTGCAGGACACGCACACTCCATAGAAAAGACAGAAGAACCGGAAGGCGCGGGAGGCCTTACATTCAACGAGTAATTTTCGGCGAGCCCGATCAAACACTTCCACCCAGTGGGATATCCGACAAAAAACCGGATAAAACTGCTAAGACGATACAGTATGAAGACCACAGGTTCAGATAAGCGGAAACAATGAAGATAACAAGCGATTAGGATGGACTGGTACAGCTCGTTATTCGTCCAATGAGTCTTCGCTCGATCCTCGGCAAACTGGGACGTATTCTCCAAGAAGCAGGAGCATGCTGAAGCAATTTGCCGTCTCGGCATAATGGATGCACTGGAGTGGGAGTCCGAGGGCGAGAGGCGAACAGTACTGTGTGAAGGCATGAGGGTGGGGAAGACGTGAACGTACACCTTCTGGTATCACTGCTTCAGATGAGACACATAGGGACAGTAGACTCCCGCGAAGTCGCATATATGCTCCCGCAGCTGCGGGGACGGTTCGCAAGAAGTGCCGAAGCAGATTACATTTTTGAACTACTTGTTACAAAATATCTATAGATTTTTTTTTTCGAAGGATAGGACCCCAATTGGTATTTCATGCTTGGAGGGAGACAGTAGGGGAGTTACAGTTGAGGCCGGCACATCGTTACAGGAGTACAGCCTTTTCTTTACCGAATGCATTTTCCAAGAATTGAGATGCTGAGAGTTCGCCGGAGCGGGCGGTCCACCCACAGTCAGTCATGCGGAATACTGCAAATGCGGGCATTTGCTGTATTGAAGGCATGATCGTGATGGAAATAAAGATTTCACAGTCAAAAAAGTTTCGAAAAAATATACTTGCTGGTAGACCGCGGAATGATCGCAACTGATACTCGGCTCCAGCATTTTTGGCCGTATCTCCTGCGTATCTTCGTCCAATAGAGACGGTGGACTCATAATTTTTGACATATTCTTCTGCCTGTACGGACACTCCCTTCCTTACGCCTGTCCTCAACCAACTGCATGGACCAAGAGGGATCTCCGTCTTCCAAGATTGTCATTAATGATGTTAATTACAGAATTTCTCAGCCTCATCAAACCCAAGTTACCTTCTGCAGATCACCGAAAAGGCAAAAAACAATTCTTAATTTCGCTCAGTGAATCTGTTATGCACCCATAGAAGTCTTGAACATTCCAGCCGCATTTGCTTTAAGGATAGCCGCATATATCCCTTGTGCCTTCATTCGATGTTTCCTGCAAATGCACCCGCGTCGGTTTTCTTTGCGCATATAGAGAAGATCAATCCCGAACCCACTCAGGCGGTATATGCAGTCGGAGCTCATGAACGGGCGCGACATGCTGGCACTTAATAGGCGTCTGGGTTGGGCTCTTCTGCTCCCCACGTATCGCCACATGCCCCATGACACTGTGCAAATACTAGCAATTGCGGTGCAAATGAACCTTCGTCTCAGTTGACAGTACACTGATCATAGAGACGCCCTAGTCCTCGGCGATACCCAATCGATCCTCTTCTGCCTTTCTCCATCGCCACATCAGTCACCACAGCCTGGCATGTTCTCATCTCTGTCTACAATGCACAGAACTTCACGTTTTCCGCCGGCAATGCCTTCCGAAATCGGCCTTCCTTCCGTGCAGACCGATGACGAAAATCCCGCGATACGCTTGCCCCTCACGTTGCCACGAAGACGCTTCTGCATTGAAGGAATTAGAGTTCGTCTGCACCAATGGAAGCCAGTCGACAGATTATAGGACCTTGTACTTGTAGACGAGACGAGCGTGACAAGAATTCAAAGTCGAAATGTTCTCAAGGTTGCTCATAATCTGTGTCGTGACCGACGCAGGGTATGCTCTTTCTATGCAACTTACCGTAAAGTAGGTGTCAACGCTGCCGAGGGACCGAACGTCAATGAATCTTCGACTATAATAGGGAAGAGTCTAGCTTTAATACGTAGCTCTGCACTTCCCTACAAGTTGGATCTTGGATACTTACATTTCTATCAATTCAAGACCGTAGACCCACGAATGGCATTTCACCGCACCGTAAATTGTATCTGTGTTGAAGTTCAGAGAGCTCTATTGCGCAGTCATCCGCCATCTTAACACGGTCTCATCTCCTCGCAATATCCATGTACGCTCTATACATTCTGAAGTGGAGGAGCCTTTTGAATCGGATGCGCATTTGTGCGCATTCACAGTAGCGAAAACAGACCTGTTGGAGCCAAAAATAATGGAACTCTGAAGCGTGCAAATGCTGCGCATATCACAGGTCTTTGCGTAATATGCAACTGGGAACTTGTGACTGATTAGTCTCAACTAGAGAAGGAAAGCTCACCTAGGTTCGACTTCGCATCCGTTGCTGTGAAACAAATAGACCTATCTCCTGTTACTATGCTCTATTGGGCGCAATGCGCCGACGTCACAGAAACTTCGCCTTGGGGCATTTGTGTCTCGAATGCAGTTGTTGTTGCCTGCTGAGAGCCACTGGATCTTAGTCCGGCTGCAGAATTTCAGATACAACCCTTCATAAGGAGTCTATGTGAAACACCTAGGCGGGAAATTAAAACCAAAACACTGCATCCACTTGCTTCGCTCGTAGAACTTGCGCGATATTGTAAAGCTTTGAGTTCCACATACTTCCATATGCTGAAAAATACATATTCTTCTTTTCGAGTGCAAATATAGGGCAAATTTTGACAGATTATTTGGTTTCATTGCATTTCTGAAGTCCTGCGAAATGCGTGACCTCTGAAAGAAATCTTCAAATTCAGATTCGGCAAGAGCCCCGCAAATATATAGGTCTGTGTTTTGCAGCTCTTTTATGTGCCGAACGAAGCTCATATATGCTGTAAATGACAAGCCGAAAAAATTATTTTTGACGAACGAAAGTTGCTCACATTATTACTCACGTTTTCTATTTTTTCGATTATTCAGATTATAGCTTCAGCTGAAGAAGAAAGATCAAAAGCACTTAATACTACTTTTCCTTTCCTTGGCTTTGTATCATGGCAGCATAGTGTCTTTGCATGGACCCACAAGCGTTTTTAGAATTGTTCCACGGATGCTAGCCCTCTTGCACGATGGTCTCATTCAACGTTGAGGTGTCTTGAAACTGGCGTCCGTTTCTGCAAACTTCGCGGCTTAGAATGCCGCAAAGGTTCTCAATGAGGTTGAAAATCAGAGGATAGAGCTGGTCAGGCCAGCAGTTCGATGTCATTTTCCTCAAACCGCACTTTGGTATGCCTACAACCATGGACAGGGGCACTGTCCTTGTCGAATATGAGGCCCTCTTCGAATTGATCCAGCACAAACGGGAGCAAGTTTTGCTCTAGGCTGTTGTAGTAGTCCTCCTATAGCCGCTTCAGTAGCAGGAAATGGACATACCACTCCCCATGATTGTGAAAACACTCTCGTGCTGTTTCGACAGAATGTCTTTTTGACCAGGCCTTCTCTTCTCTTCGGACATGGCGCAAGTACTTAGCCAACCCACTGAAATACGAAAGCGGAACTTCTTTCTTCTGTGGATATGTCTGTTTTCCAGTAGCTTTAATCCACGTCGTATTACCAGCAAGTCACTCCGCTAGAAGTTTCTTTGGGTTCTTCGCGAAAAAAAAAGCTTACTTTCTGATACTTCTATCCTATTTAGCCAGTCTTTCACAGGGTTGTGCGTATGAAAACGGTGGAAACGTTCAGCTGCAAGGCATTTTGCAGCTCACGAGCACTGCTGTCCGTCTTGAACGCCTCCCTTTAGAGACGACGAAGATTGGAATTGGTGCGAGATGGCGGCCTGCCATGCCTCTTGGTAACTCTTCCGAACCACGGAGAAAGTTATTCAAAACTTACAGGGACCGGCTAATCCTGTTACCCATGTATTTTTGGGACATTCATTCTTTGCTCAAAGACAAGACGGCCCCTTGCTCAACTTTCCCCTTACCGACGTGCCCCTGGGCATGGTGATGCAGGTGGAGGCTGGCCTTAGTGCATGGTGTGCATGACCGAAGCACCTCTGGGCTCCGATTTTCATGTAGAACAGCTTTTACGCACAGTAGGAGATCATTACCGTATCTGAAGCTTTAAATATGCAAGGCGATAAATTCATTTTCTCAGCTAAATCGCACGATGATCATCCACGACAACGAAAAAATGCGTGGATGACCTTTGCAGATAAAGGAGCATCCGTGAGTAGCCGGATACTCCTCGAGCCCCAATACTTACTGTCGAACTGAGTGAAGTTATATATTTGCGGTGCACTGTTACAGTATTGCAACAGTAAAGGCTATTGTAGGGAGATAAATGCAGGACAAAGAGGGAGGTCGGCATCGTTTTTTTGGGCTGGTCCCTATCATTTAAATAGCTTACTGGGAGCATTGGCTAAACAATCTCTCTAGTAATTTTCTCAATCTTTCACGATCTGGAGTGCATATTCCTTACTTACTTACTTTATTGCAACTCCCCCTTATAGAGGTTGGCAACGCAGTGAGGGCCTATTGCTACTCCATAGCTTCCTATTCCTTAATTACTTTATTGCAACTCCCCCTGACAGAGGTTGGCAAAGCAATTAGGGCCTATTGCTACTCCACAGCTTCCTATCCTTAGACATTTTAGTAGCGTTTTCGATATTTAGGTTTGGTACGTCTGCGAAAAGCATCTTGTGAGAAAAGCGTAAAAGTTGGTTGAGCTACCCTTGGCGTGGCGGGAACCCTGACTTGCGCGTAAGTGGCAAAAAATACTCGGTGCTGCATTCCGAACGGCCGTTGTCGTCTTGCAGAATCGGAACATGTCGCATAGATATATCGAGTTGCGCAATTGACAGTGCCATTTTTTCATCTACCCTGTACATACTCCCATGTGTGTGTCTTTCCTGAACAGCGGGAATGCATGGGCGTACCGTGACGTAATAGCTTCTATTGTGCGAAATGTCTTCGACTGCAAAGAAAGAATCTGCACACCACAGAGATGAGGCATTGATTTTTTGAAAGCAATCCATGGTGCTTGACTGCAAGACAAAAGGGTTATGGAATGAAGGAGTTGCATCGATTGTCAATATTTCTAGAATTTCCCCACTGGAAAGACGGATACCGGGATCGTCAGGGAACCGAGAACCAGTCACGGAGAAGGCCTGCAAAAGTGTGCCTTTGAGCAGTCTTCCTGAGAAGACACGCTTCATTATCGACAGTGCCTCCGTATCGGGACCGAATTTTCGTTTCACTCTCGAATCTATAGCGTCTGTAAAGACCTCCTCTGGTTTCTGTAAAGTCCATACCAATTTTCTGCACGACTGCATTAGCCGTGGAGAAAGAACGAACTTTCCCTGCAAAGACAGCTCATTGAGAACACAATTGTTGAGGCATGCGACAACTAGGTCTTTTTCTTCCGATTTTAACTGGCCCTGAAAACCAATGACTGACTCTCGGCCAGATAGAAGACGAAAACATGCCAGAAGATATTGCACATTATTTTCGGATACCCGCGGGGCAGACATTGTTAGTCGACCCTGCCAGTCCCCGAATAGTGCACTTTCCATAGCTTGCATGTGCGCGTCCTTTTGATTTGACTTCCGTACTGCTTGTTTCACTCCTGATGAGTTTTCTCGAGATGCAACTCTCCAAATTTCGAGACATGCCCAAACATTGGCAATGTACTGAGCACTAGCTCTCGAAGCCTGTGAATATTCGGTTTATCCACAGTTTTTCGACATAGAATGGATAAATCACGCTCTTTTGTTAGCTCTAGACGGCGTGATCGACAAAGCGTTGCGTCCTCGAGTGCTTGGGAATCTTCATCGTCCATTTCACAGATGCTTTGTAGTAGAGCGATGTGCTCATTAACTAAAGTGCGCATTTTCAGAAGGTAGTCATTTCCGTAGTTCAGTTCAAATAGGCGGACATCTTCCGTGTTGTCGCGCATTGTGCGCGGTTTAAACCACAATTCAGAGATAAGCAAGGACACTGACCTCACAATTGCAGCTGCGTCATCGCACTTCTGTCGAACTAGATTAGAGGCTTGGTTGAATTCCGACGTTTTCAATACCTTGTCCATCGCGAATTTTGCGACGAAGGACACTGCATACAGCTCGGTCATTGTCATTCCGAACAGTTTTTTGCTCTCAAGATTAATTAGACGGTTTTGTAGAGGCAGGTTACAATCTCGAAGGATCGTCAGCATATGTTGTTCGTACAGCTCCCTAGCTCTCTGCGAAGGAAGCACCTTTATGGATAGGTTTATGCAATCCCGAGCATGACCGGTTAATAAATGATCGGGTGCTACAAAGCATGCTTTGTAGGGGTCCATGGCATTCGGGACTACGGGATGCCCTTGATTCGTTTTCGGAATGCGAGATCCCATTTCCAGTACCCTCGACCGAATGTCGAAGAGCACAAGGCGTGAAATGTCTGGATCATACTTGAGACCGAGCAAACGGCACGTCTCTGGTCCTGGGTTGCAATCCCGCACAGCTTCTTGCCCATGAAACTGCGTTGGAAAGCCGTGCGAGTGCCGTCCAATGGCCTCGCAGTGAAACGACTACCGACCATTGTCGATGATTGGCGGACATAGCGACACAAGTGACAACAAGCAATGGCATTGTGTCCTAGAACGTCCAGGAATGAATTTAACGCTGGCGTGTCGCCTATAAAGCCCACCAGGTCTAGAAATATCCTTCTCTTGTTCCCTTCTGCATCGATGTCTAAAAACCCGTCCGTCATGCCCTCAGTTATATCCTGTGTAATTGCTCGTAGAACAGTATCGCTTTTGACTCCCGGCGGAGTCAGACTAATAATGCGGATATCATTCGGTGTCCGGCTAAAATTCGAGGGTAAATTCAGGCACATTAAATAAATTCCATCTCCAGTGGCTTCTTTGCCGTCAAGAACATTAAAGCCATCCCAGAAGAGAACAAATCGGTATACAATGTATAACTCACCTGTTACCAATGTTCCAAAACTGCTTACAGCGGAATGCTTATGGGGACCTCTCTGACCGGAGTGTGCGTGCACTAGAACAACCTCCTTCACGTGAATATGGTATGACGACGAACGGGCGAAAGGTGACTCGCAGAACTGAAGCGAATCATCGGGGCGCTTTCGGTGCAAATTTTGTCCAACAGCATCTAGATCTGACCCCCCTGTTATCCACAGAATGTGAGAACTTCTCTCATCTTCTTCGGTCCAATGTCTATTTACGAGTAATACTCTTGACTGCTTGTCTGTGTTAGTGAGTAGTGTATTACGGCCCGATTCCCTGACTTCGTCATGACTTGGACACAGCAAAGCAACGACATCCCCAGGTTTAATGATCGCCTTGCGCCAGTTCCTTACAGCAGCCTCCAGTTGGCGTTTCCTTTCCTTTAACGCAATCCTTCGCAGTCTCTTTCTTTCATTCATTTTCTCCTTTCTTGCCCGTATAGATTCCATATCTCTCAGTTCTTCACTTTCATCTTCAGAGGGAAGGTCTGGTACCACGACAGAGATAGCGTCAGTGGGCGATGAGTACTCCAGGCAATTAAACATATTTTGTATGTCTCGATCACGGGAGGACAAAGATGATGAGTCGCTTGGGTCTGCATCAATTTCCCCCTTTCGAGCAAAATGTCTTACAGTCCACACATACAGCACTTTTCCCTGAACTGCAGGGTATGCCATCGTTTCTTTGCCCGCAAAAAAGCATCGTTCGAAAGATTCCTGTAGCTTATCCTTCGTTATGACTGAGACGCGCACAACATCTCCGACCTCTGCAAAATATGTTGGAGAGACATCTGGTTCCACTCTGTCAATATGTATTGCCTGAGTTCTTCCATAAAACCATCGTCTGGCTGCAACGAGAGGTATAATGTCGACGCAATCAAGACTGCATAAGCGCGGAATAGTGCACTGAATCCCCTGCTTTTCATGGTACTCCAGACTTGTCCTTTGCATAGCGTAGAACACATCAGGAGTGGCGATGTCGAGACGAGCGTATTCACTTGGTAATACGGTTTTCAGGGCTACAGCATGACCTCCGACGCCTGACATTTTTGTAGATTTCGCTCCCGCTTTTCGCATATTAACGGTCTCAAAGTGCACAAATGACCGTGCTGTCAAAATTCTGTACAGTTCAGGCTTCACAGTCCTGTACAAAGTCGAGTAGTGAGGCAAGTATGAAGTGCGACGTATTTCTGCTTCCTCTGATTCACTGAAAGGTGGCTTGTCCCTCCAGTCCACGATTCCATCTTTCACTAGCGATTCAGAGAGGAATCGGACAGACTGATACTGCTCCTTCGTGAACCGTTTTGTACCAGACGTACGCAATAGGGCCCAAAGTACTCTCCAATTCTTCACTGGTGTTGGAAAATAAATTTGTACATTTTTGTCAGTTTTCCCGGCAAGCAAAGAGCCATCGGAGCTCAGAGAACTTGAGTGATTCTCCAAATGGGCTTGCGACAATGCTTCGAAGTCCCTGGGTGTGTATTCTCCTGCTTCATTGTCGATCTCACCGTTATCTGAAAACGTATGTAAATCTTCTTCCCTATGTGCCGATACATCACGAGCTGTTTGTTCCCTCACTGCAACATCTTCCCGAAGATGATTTTTCGGACATGCATTTGCCGAATTTGAGGGTATTTCCAATCTCTTAGACCGAAAAGATGCAGTAGGAATCTCGTCAAAGCGATATCGGCTGCGCCGCCTTCTTTTGCCCATCGATCTCAACAAATGTCAAAGGCGATAATCGAGGAAGCGATGGCGCTCTGAGACAAAGGTGGCACGTTGAACGATTGGAAAAAGATAGAAATTATTGCAAATTATTGGTATTTTCTTTTCATTTTAACTCCACCCTTCGTCTACAAATGCAATAAATGCATTCTTTAAGTGCTATTTACCAAACTTAACCTACGGACTTTCGTCTCGCGTCACTAATCATTCTGTCATATTTCAAGTTTCTGTTCATATGACAAGGGTTATGGCGTTGAGCGAAATGCCGTTGGTCTTGAGACTATTAGCATGTATGAGTTGGACGATCATATGTCGTTTTTATAACCTAGAGAGAATATTTCTAATGTCAGGAGGCTGATATGTTGGGTCGTTTATAGGAGCGTATATAAAATTGAACTATTATTTGCATGCACACCAATGCGCCGCCGGCTTCTTCTTCAAGCCTATGCGCGGAAGAAACTCTGAATGAGATTCTCAGAGAGCGTATTTCCGTTCTCTACGTCGTTCAACGCCCTTCACATCGACTCGGGACGCCGTATACCCGCCTCCGACAGACAATGGTCTCGGGCCCCTCTTCTGCTGCATCAGGTGGAAATTTGCCTCGCAAAATAGCCCCTCGCCCCAATCCCGTGCCATTTTCTTCTCATGAATCCGCTCATCATATACATTGTTCACGGCTACCTCTTCGAAGAGGACCACGTTTGTTGCCATCTGTCCGTGCTACTGGAGATCATGGCTTATTTTCTACGCAACAAGGTCCCGTAACTAATCTCGAAATACAAGATATTCATCGATCGCTACAGCTACTGCATCAACGCGTCGAGCACCTTCAGGCGGAAAATCAAGTCGCTTACGGAATCGGTGGATTATCTCGTGCTACTGAACAACTTCTTTCTAACAATATTCGCTCTTACGTTTTTAATAGGACTAGGCAGTTTGCCTGTCGTGCTGCTACCCGCGCGCTTCTCGATCGAGAATCAACCAAGGAATTACGCAAAATTCCCCGACAAATTTGCGCGGCTAATTCTGTACGGCAGATAATTTCTCAGTCGAGGGCATTTGATTGCTCCCTTTTCGAGTTCAAAGCATTGGCAGAGGCGTGCATTTCCAACAAGGAAATTCATTGCAGGTTGGTTCCTTCCCCGTTTTTTGTTCTTAACCTGCATGCAACGCAGGCTAGTCATATGCAGATATCCTTCGCGACGTATTACGATTTCTGCTCGGCTCTCGACATCGACATTACTACTCGCCAGCGGGGATTGTACAAGGAACAAAAAGATCGCATGAGAGTTTTGCGCGCCGTCCAGGTTTTGGGAATTGAACAGAGATGTGGTGCATCTTCTGATTCAAGCGCTCCGCAGCGCCGCATTTTTCCTGCTGTAAGCAATCCAGGAGCATATAATAGCAGCGACGGTGAAGAACCTCTGCGCATTTGCTTGTTCCAAGATAGCGCGATCTGGTCTGAAAATTCTTGGGATTCCGGCTTTGTCAGTCGATTTGATGCCCCTGTCCGTTTCTCGCGGCGTCATTCAGGTGCAAAAGGAAGAACTTCCAGGTCATCACATTCAGATCTTAATAAGATTATCGAGGGCGAGCCAATTTTTTCGCTCATATGGAGGAAGACAGATCAGATGCCCCATGGGCAAGGATCTTCTGAGGAATGCTGTCTTGGACAACTAAGGGCGACTATTCCTGCAGTAGTTATACGAGGTAGAACTCTTGCTATGGACACGCAAAGCATTTTTAATACTCGAATTCAGGGGAAGTATCTGACGGATATGCTCATCTCTCCCCCCCAGTGAATAAATGCACTATTCTGTATGAGATTCGTTAGATTGGGAAATTCCTATTTCCTGGCGCTGTTACCCCCCAACTAAGTAGATATCCGAATAACGCTACTAAAATTTCTAAGGATAGGAAACTGTAGAGTAGCAATAGGCCCTCATTGCGTTGCCAACTTCTATCAGGGTGAGTTGCAATAAAGTAAGTAAGATATCCGAATACGGCTATTCTGCACATCAGTGTCGGCTAATTTAGTCGATAGTACGTATGACGTGCAATTTGTACTCCTGATCTCGCCAGCGCAGCAGTTGTATTCGCGAGATCAACACAGAACATTTCACTGAGTGCGAGCCTATCCAAGCGTTTACGCCATTGTTTCCGAGCATGCCTTCCTCCACCCGTATCCATATCGCAACTCTGCGTTTGCGGGGCCTTCATTACACTGTCGAACTCCGAGTGGAGGAAGAACAGAGCAACGCGGATGCTGCACACCCCTTGGCTGGTCCGGTAGGTGATCCAGACACTGCAGAGATTCGTCTCAGCCCTGACAACGCGCTGCAAGCTGAGCCCCCGGAGATAACCCCTGCTCGCACGCATGCTCCCGGGCCGCGCCCTGAAACCGGGGCACGCGGCGCTTCACGTTCCGGTCCCCGCCCTCAGACACAAGCAGCGCCTCCGCAGGATCCTGAAGTTCCTCCTGAGCCTTCTCTCCCCACCTCTGCGGTTCAGCAAGACTCGAATACTACCCATCGCCGTCGTCGAGCAACTTCTTCCCCTCCAAAGAGCGATTTGAAATCTCGCAGAATTTCTTAACGTTCTAATTAGTCTTAGAAGGTTCATCGACACATTATTTGATCAATAAAACGTCTCTTCGTGCAGGGTACTTCCTTTTTTCCTGTCTTGTAAACGGCACGTCCGTGTACACCACAGGATCCTTCATTTTCTGCGAGGGGAGGGGCCCGAAAGGGGACCACAGGA
>JADWZK010121746.1_pt1 | contig 14880 bp, 11 predicted proteins | sample 8957641 | NCBI WGS metagenome assembly JADWZK01 (sample SAMN16576796, study PRJNA672827) | algae metagenome | host: rhodolith | place: South Korea: Udo, Jeju | collected 2014-09-18 | reverse complement strand
TACGGTCTGAATAGATTGAGTTCGATGCAAGGCGGGAGTATCATGCCTCCCGATCGTATGAATTTAGACTCAGGATCTGCGCACACTTCATTTTCCCCGAAAATGAATTTGCAGCAAGTGCACTGAGGCAACTCTCGCTTGTGTGAGGAAGAGATTCTCAGGGAGATTCTACCCGTACAGTATATACCTAGGACACTGGTAGGTGTTGTAATAATTGAATCTTCGAATTCATTCGGCCATTCACATATTCTAAGCTACGACAGCACATTTGTAGAATTCTTAAACGCCGTGTCTCCATCAGCAATCTAATCTATTAGTTGGGAATTTCATCCACAGGATTGGACACTCAGCTCACCCGAAACACCGGCACAGTGGTGACCACCCGACGCCCGGGAACAAGATGAATACAACTACCGCAGGCCAAGCGAGAGTAAATTGAAGAGAAGCCGACAGGAGGTTGTCCGCTCTAAAGTCGACGACGTCCTTCCCCACCTTTTCTCCAGGAGATCGCACAGCCAAAATTTCTGTTCCTCATATTTTACCGGCCCCGACATCAGACATACGTATGATAGCACCCCTGAATTGGGCATGCATGATGCTTGGCCGGAGCATTTTCATTGGACCTCGAGAGCTATTGTTAGAGGCGGCAACGATTATTGTAACGATTGCCGTTACCATTTCTAATCAATCTATCTATCTTTTTGATACACTTCCCACGCTAATTGACTGCTTTCGTAGCGGTTCTTCAAGGCGCGTTGTGGACAAACGTTCTTAAATCAGGTCACAGGTCTTCTCCCCCGCGGTGCAGTATTTGCGAATCAATCGAGCTCGATTGTGCTGCTTGGACTCAAAATGAATCACTTCGGGTCTAATCAGAAAATGGGCAAATCCAGCGCACGAAGCCACTAAATGAGTATCCTTAAAGCGCAAACGGCTAATAAACTCGACTATTGTGACTACTGTAACACGCTTTCTAATACAGTTGCTGCTGCCGAGTACTGTACTGAGTAAAAGAGAATTTATTGTGCAACTGTTGCTTACGTTCTGTTCTAAATTTGTCTCCTCGCACATGGAAGGCAACATGACACGCGTACAGACTACAGACTCCGCCATGGTTGAATAAATATTGACCCAGTAGTGGCAATATATACGACTATAGCTAAGTTCAATCGGCATCCCATGGCTTCCAAGGATTGAACACTCGGTGTAGAGGAGAACCGAGCACGAAGTTGCGCCATTTCAGTTTCTCATTTTTGCACATCATGCGCTTCTATCGCATACCCTCCACATATCCGGATAATTATTGTGCAAAACTCACAGAACCCCTCCTGCATAGTAAGGATAAAGTCATTCAAAATTGAATTTGAATACGTAGTTTCCTGCGAGAAATGAACTCGAGAAAAAGAGGTCTACAACACGGAGGCGATTTTCGAGGAGAAACCAAGTTTGATTCAGATACGAAACGTTTGCCCTTCCTCTGAATCCCGCAATATCTCTGGATGTTGCGTTGTGTATCCGAAACTCATGATATTGTTTGTCCTCGAGAAGATTTCGCTACGTTTTTTTTCACAGCTCATATCTGTTTTGTAAGAAGTGCTTTTATCAGGAGCGGGCCATGGGAAGGAGGGAAAAAGACGGAGCTACATTCCCATTGGAGCTACGTCGCGGGCCGACTGGAGCACCGTACTAGCACCGACCGTCGAGCTCCCACGTCGAATCAGGCACTGGGGCATTATCCGGCGATATGAAGGACCGCGACACGGTCTTGCTCGTGTGCGCGCGCGCCCGGCCTGAATTCTAGCGCTGCGAAGTATTAGCGAAGCGACAGGGACTGTTTCGCCCGTCAAGGCGTCAGCGAGCGGCGACTGCCGGGCCATCGTGCGGCAATGAATCGGAGCGTGCGCGAATCGCTGCTGTTAGGTCCAAGTGATGTGCCGGGCGAGTCGCGGACACCGGCGCGAGTTCGTTAGGACGTTTCGGATGAGGTCTGAATGCGTCCGAGGCTCTGCTGGTATATCGCAAATCCGAGCGAAACCTAAGGATGCGGCAAGCGCGGAATCAGGTTCCTCTGTGCAAGCAGTGCAAGCGAGCAGTTCTGCTCCCAGTATCGCCCTGCAAGCCATTTGAGATTGCCACTCAGTGGCGGGCCGGTTGCCAGGCATTGCTTCCAAGACAACCTGGGCTATCGCGTTCTTCTATCCTTCCAGGCGCCCAGCTATTTTGTTACTGTCGTTCGCAGATATACTACTGCAGAGCCACAAACTTGGCCAACTGTTACCCAGGGCGAGCGGTGTTTGCCAGGTGATGAGGTTCCTAAGGATGCTGGGCCGATTGTTGAGCACCCTGGCAACGAGACAACGTCAAGATGACGACGTCTTCGGGGAATCAGCTCGTGTTACGATTTGAAAGCCGCATAATCCGGGGCTGCGTGTTCCATATTTTCCCAAGCCAAAAACCCGACATCCGCCCTGGACCTTTCCTACATCCAAAAATTCAACAAAGAAAGAACGTTGAAAGCAGCTTTGATCCAAACGTTCCTGGGAGAGCATGTATCGATGTACAACCCACCGCAGTACCCAGAACTTTAATCAGAGATTTAATGTGGAAAAAAACTCCGTGGTCTGTTGCGCAAAAGTTCAGCCTGCCCCGTTAATCACTCATGTCCGTTGTGTTTCTCTGTGTGACTACGGTACTAATGAATACGTGTCCTTCAGTATGGAGGGCCGTCAAGTCCTCTGGCTTGCAACGACGCTGAATGCGTCAAGTTGACGGATCGCTGCCCAGGAGAATCGGTGCAGAGATCGTTCGGGTGGTCCCCGGGGCGTGGAGCCCCAGGAGGCAGGTTACGTCCCCCCCCGCCGAAGCCGAAAGCGCATGATCGGTATCAGAGACGGGAGGAGAAGGTGGACGCAGCGGGCGGGCGTTAGGCGATGACGCCCCCGACAGCAGAATGGCCGCGCGGCGCCTACGTTGACTGAAGCGGAGGTGGGAGGTGCACGATCCAGTGTAGAGGTCTGATGAAGGATGGACCACCCGCGCAGGGCGCCGGGACCAGTTACACGACGGTGCCGTAAGTAGAGGAGGAAAGCGATAGCTTAGACAGCGGCGAAGGAAACTCGGCTACATTGTTTGGGACGACCGTGGCGCTGGGATGGCGCTTATTGCCGACTGCCAGTGATCGGTGCAGCCCCAAACTATGTTGTCGGACAGTTTCCCGTGCAGACAGGATGTGGATTTTTTGATACTGGTGCACAAGCACGGCCGTACAAGCGAGCACGATAAAGAAGGAGAAGGCTGATGGGTGTAGGTGACAGGGCCCCCGACGCCACCTATAATGCCGGTCCCTGCAGCTATGTACACGGAACAGCCCGACACTGTACCTGCCGGAGTACGACACGCGAGGCGTACCGGAGAGGTGGTAGACACGAAGGACTGTGCCAACGCAAGACAAAAGGGGCTTATCCCTGATTATGTGCCATGGTGTGCGCACTCTCATTATGTGTGCATGCGGGCGCAGCGGGCGCGCGGCTGCTGCCGGACTTTGTACCGAGTGGTACCGTAGTCACCGCGTACTTTTTAGATAGCTCAGCCGCAGAGGAGTGCAACCAGCTTTTGTTTTGTTTGAATAGATTGCCTCTGATGCGGAGGGGGAGCAATGTATCTGCTGGTCTAATAAATTTAGCCTCAGGATCTGGGAACCGCCTTTGCAAAACGTGCACCTAGGCAATTCTCATGCGCGTGAGGAAGAGATTCTCAGGTTCTATTTACCCGAAATGCTGTTAGGCGCTGTACGCTCTTCAAAATGTATTTCTCTGCAAGAGCAATTCCTCCGTAATGAGAGCCATGACTTACAAACTCATATGAGTAGACTACAACCAGATGCGGGAAACCATGAAACCGATTCGTAATGGACGTCATGAACGACCGGCTAAATTTTCGAATTGACAACTGATCCGTATCACAGTATGTATGCATGCCTCAGAAACTTACCAGGGTACTTTTACTCCTCATCAAGAGAGACGGGGTCGCACGCGAATGTGCCCCGCTCCTTTCGGAGTAATAAGAAAAAGAATACGTTTTTCGTCATTGGCATACAAACAAGGATAGACGCAAGCAACCGGACAAACTACATGAGGCTCCGTGCCTGCGAGAGGAATATATCCACTTGCAGATAAGGAGTTACACGAATTCGGCAGAAGCCAGCGCGCGAGGCCAGGCGAGCCGACCTTGCGGAGAATTTCCGAGTGGCAATCCTACCCAGCGAAGGTTAGCGGCATAAATAGTGAAATGCGGGATCGGGTCGTTATCCATTTTCATACGAAAGATTGGATTTCGTCGGCGACGGCAGCACATAGACCAATCAGGAACCTCTTTGTCAAATTGGATCATGAGTTTTTTTTAAACTGCAACAAGTGCACATTTCGGATCACTGTTGTCCATGTCACACGTGTCACCACTCTTCGTGCTTCATGGAGAAAAGGACGGTGAAGATCCGCGTTCGTCCTTCTTCGTTTACCGAGGTCTACGGGAGGAAAGAGACGTCCGTTAGAGTATTCCTAATGCGGATTCTGATTCTGCTAAGGATAGTGATGTTCTAAGGCTGGTATTTCAGGACATATTGGGGATCGTATTATCGAGAGAAATGTTCTTTTCATAGTCACACGGAAGTTCTTTTCACCGCAGAAGATGGAGAGCAGAGCCGAGACTACCAGTATTATTGACCGCAATGTGGTAGGGTTCTGGTTTCTCGGACTCGTGAACAATTTTTCGTTTGTCGTGTTCATTTCCGCGGCTGAAGATTTGCTTTCCGGTTACGCTGGGGTCATTCTTCTTTGCACCATTTTACCAGGTCTGTTGACGAAGCTCACGATTTCGCTTTGGGTGCATCGGCTGTCTTACACTACCCGTGTCGCTGTGCTTGCAATCAGCGTGTCTGTGTCGATGGCTACGATAGCTCTGTCTCACAGTCTCATCGCGCGGCTTCTTTGCTTGGCTGTCTATTCGCTCATCGGCGCTCTCGGGGAAATTTCCTTCCTCGCGCTTACTTCGCACTATCCGCCGTCAACTGTCGGAGCGTGGTCGAGCGGTACAGGCATGGCGGGCATTGCTGGGGCTGGTGCGTACTACACCATGCGGCAGCTCCTGCGCTGCAGTCCGGGAGGAACTCTCCTCGCCCTCTCGGTAGTTCCGCTTTCGCTTATTGCGCTGTATGCGTTTGTGCTGGACCAGCGGCATTCAAGTGTATCGTACACTCCTATGAAATCCCTCGAGGAGAGTAACTCGGAAGTGAAGGGTGCTGCTGAAGATGACGAAGAGTTGACATTGTCCAAGAAAGAGGTAACGCCCATTTTGCTGGTGCATTACATACTTCCGCTGGGGGTTGTGTATTTCGCCGAGTACGCGATAAATCAAGGGGTTCTTGGCACATTTCGCCCTTCAAGTTTTGGTAATTTGCACAGTCATGCTGAGGGGAAAGACAAATCTCATCGGCTGTACACTTGGTTTCAATTGGTTTATCAAATCGGAGTTTTTGTGTCCCGCAGCTCGATAAGCTTTTTGAAAATAGGGTCGCTGTGGGCCATGCCTTTACTTCAATGTTTTAACTTGATATTTCTGACTTTGGCGTCTCTTTATTCTTTTCTCCCTTCGGCAACGATTGCTTCTATTGTGGTGTTTTGGGAAGGCCTGCTGGGTGGAGCGCAATACGTGAACACATATTGGAAATTGCGCACGCGCTTTCCTGTTCAACACCGCGAATGGGCGCTTGCTGTTGTTCCGGTCGGTGATGCCGTGGGAATAGCACTTGCAGCTGGTGTGGGTATATGGCTTGAACGCTTAATACTGCGAGAGCAAGGACGGGTATAGGTTTCCGTTTCTTCATTCAATGGACAACCAAAGTATCAGCCGTCTAGTTTCTCATGTCTACTTGTGTTTTGAATGGAAGCTTGCGTTCCCGTTGACGCGAGCACCGAGACTGAATTATGGCCGTCGTGTAATGTTGCAGAGGTGAAGTGCGATCTTTATTGTTTCGATATTTTTGTTGATGTTTCCAAGCTTCGATATCATGTAAACTGAAGCCTACGTCGTCTCATCTTTGTATATATCGTTCTTAGTGGAGCTGGATTCATGCAAGTTGGAGGACACATCTGCTGCTACTGGCAGTGATGGGAGCACCGTCGCACTTGTATGCGTCGCAGAACGGTATCGCGTCAAGGTTCGGACTGGTTTCTGTCTGCAAGTTCTTTTGTTGGAAACGGAGGTGGGACTGAATTTCGAATTGATAAAAGTGTTGCATTGGGTGCGGATAATCCTTGTGACGACAAAGGGAGTCCACCAGATTTTCAGGGTTAGCTGTAATGCCACTAAATCAGCTCTGGGTGAAAGTTGTGCAGTCGTCTTGTATCTTCTTAATTGGACAGCCCCTCGGCCTGTATCATTCTATCTAAGACGGTTCGTGCACTTTCCTGTTCTCCACGTGAAGATCTTGATGGATTTCTTTTGTGGAACATCATGGTTTTAGTGATGTTAGACGCACTGCGGGGTGAAGGAAGTTCAAATTAATGCACACTGGTGTATTTTCAAAAAAACAGGCCATAGGAGAGGTTACTTACTTACTTTATTGCAACTCCCCCTGATAGAGGTTGGCAACGCAATGAGAGCCTATTGCTACTCCACAGCTTCCTATCCTTAGACATTTTAGTAGCGTTTTCGATACTTAGGTTTGGTACTTCTGCGAAAAGCGTCTCGTGAGTAGGTTTGACGCAGTTTAACAGGACTTTGCGCACCAGGCGGTGCTCTGGCATGCGTAGCAGGGTTGATATCACTTAGGCTTGGAACAGACGTAGTCTGAGACTTTTTGATATTTTGGATGCTGTCAAGATGTACCTCAGACATAGGAGAGGTGAGTATCCCTTCTACCGGTATATATGTGATGGACAGATGTCTGGAGGTAGAACCGATACTGCGGATAGGCGCTGAATAAGCGCTGTATTTTATGTATTCTGACTGATCTATCTTATATACTAAGGAGGTTTCTGGTGTATTCTAGAAAAGAACCAGTGGAACTTGTACTGCATAACACGACAAACAAGTGAAGAGTTCATCGAATGACCTAGTGTTTGCTACAACAAAGCGCAGTAAGTATACTCGAAAACCCCCGAGTGCCCTGCGAAACATCACATCAACAGTGTAGAAGATTTGCGGCAACTGTACAACAAAACTATGGATTTTGGATTGTGCACTGTCTCAGATAGCCGACGTATCCTTATTGCTTTTCAGACGGCAGTATGCCGCTCCATGACACGATATATCGCTGTAATACAGTACTGTAGATCGCCCTCTTGGTCGATGGATCATTTCTCAAAATGATACTGATCTATAGGCCAGACATTTTCATCCGTCCTCATACTGCATCGGACGAGAGCTGTAATGATGCAGCAAACACGATTCTCACGCACGAGCCACAGCATCTTTGACACACCTTGTTCACGTCTTGCCCACTGCAGCAAATATAAACGGACCAGTCTACCCACGTCTCTCCGGAGTTTTGCCCCAGCACTTGTCCTAGAATTTTGGCTTCAATACTGAATTTCTCTGCCAATTCGTAGAGCGCGAGCATTTCAGTTCAGGAAATTAGTCTCAAGATCATCGAGATTTTTTGATCTGCGATACACATGACGTTGACGATGAGCGCGAGACGCGTTAAAGAGTTGCCAAGTGTTTTCCGAAACAGCTTCTCAGTTTCAGAAAGTTTCGAGACTCGATGTGCAAGCAGACTATATCTTAGTCCCCTTCGGCAATATCATCCACAGCCCTTCTAAAGGAAACTCCCGAAATGAGACGTTCTCTTTGGCAGTACCGCGCCGTTTTTATCATCGCAATCGCATTGTTCGGACTCCAACTGGGAGATTCGGAAAGAATGTTGATTATCGAAGCTGGCGTTGACGGAAAGAAAGGCCCATACGTGCAAAACGGCATGCGATTTTGTCCCAAAACGTTCTCTACCAAGGGATTTTCTATTGTTTGCATAGAGCTCGATGGGCCTGTAGAATTTCAGCTGAACGGAATGAAGGTCCGCATTGAGAACCATCCCCCGTACACAATAACCGGTGATTTACGTGGAAATATCCGTGCGTGGAATTCGTATCCTTCAAAGGCGACCATCACGTGCATTCCAAAAACTGGTCCTTCTCTTAAGGCAACTATCCAATTTTCTTGTGCAAAACGCGCAAATGCTCCCTTTGCGCTCCCAATAGCGAAGCACGCTTCACCCCATGGGAGGCGAAGGAGGAGACCAAGGTCGTTCATCGGCCCTACACCTCCGCCGGCCAAGAAAAGTAACTGCGTAGTTATCAACAGCATTAACTACATATCTAAGCTCTCTCCTGGGTGGACGGTCGACGGAACTGCCGTAATTTTCGAGAAGGACGGCGGCGACTACGAAGGTATCGTTTCCGGAAACACGGCGCCGCTTGAGTACTACTTTGTCCCCCCTGCAACTGCTACCTACGCTATTACACTCGATTTTGAAAGTCAAGGGTACACAACACACAACGACCTGTGGGTGCGGTGCCCCACAGGTCTGAATCTTCGAAGCGGAAGACACGTCATTCGCGCGCAGACAGGTTACGTGAAAGTATTCCACAACAGAAACGGCCGTGCTGTTGAAGCTTATAGTCTGAATTTCGATAGGTGGTCGCTGTCGACGGCCACTGGGCTGCGAAGAGGTCGTCCCTACCGAATTTTCATCGGCGGTCGCAGTACTGAGGTCACACTGCATCGAATCATCTTGTTCCCTTGCTCAGGCATGGACTGCCAGTACCGCAGCCGTACCTGGATAGACGGCGTCCAAAGATGTAAGTAGCTGCAATTCGTAGCAGGAGGTTTTTAATGAAGTCGACTGATTCTGCGATTTTGGTGATATCGAGTCCCGGAAGCCGAGCGGGCTCTGCTCCCTGCACCCCGACGCTAGAGACGAGGTTGGCGATGTTGTTCAGCCGATGTCCCTGCCCCTCGGTGTCGCCCTATTTGAGGTTGCGAAGGCCGTCTTCGGTGAAGTTGTTCATTCTTAGCATTCAGCCCGATTCGACATGCAGTGACTCCAGTATAGCGCTCTTTCCTAAGGCGCTGGCTCCGCGAACAATACTGCTGTTCGGTACATGTCCATATCCATATCTGGATCCGGTTCATGTCTTTTCTGTGCACTTGCTGTACTATCGTCCCAATGATAGTCGTCCACATCACTCTTCTCAGATTCATGTGCATACCCATCTTAAGAATGGAAATGATTCTTGAAGAAAGTGTAGAAAGTGCCTCTAGTTTACATTACAAAAGGACGAGATAGACTGTATACAACCTACAGCATTCAAAGTTTACTTTTTCTTCGAAAGCGTTCTTTGCTTCTCTGCCTTTTCCACGATTTTTTCCTCTACTTTCAATCCTTTTCGTCTGCGAACGCTATTCATCAACTTTCGCGCAAGATTATTGTTTTCTGCAGTTGCATCTGCGACTCCAAGGTCTTCCAGTTCCTCCTCGGTTCTTGGTTCCCAGAACGGATCGATTTCAATCGTCTCCCAATGACTAAATACCATTTGCGGCACTGCGAATCCCGATGTCTGCTTCCGCACTAGATCTGCAAAGCCGAAAGACTCTACGACAGGAATTAGTGCTTCGATACCGAAAATGTTGACCCCGTCCCTCATTTGTTCATCAAGGACTCGTCCTCGTCTCTTTCCAATGACTGTGTACGTTCCTCCGAGCGCATCGCTCGTGACAGATATATCCACATGCAACACCGCTTCCATTAATCTGGCATTTGACTGCAAAACGGCTTTTCGAGTTCTCTCTTTCATGGCACCAATTGCAAGACCAGACACACTTCCTGTTTGCATTTTGTCAAGATGGTCCACAGATCCAGTGGAAATAACTGATTGCTCATTTGGGACATGAGCTAATATCGGTGTTTCAGATCCGTTGCTCTTCAGTGAAATGTTATCTATGAAAATTGCAACTCCGTGCATTGGCTCCTCCGCAAGAGGACCAGCTTGCGCTCCAAGCTGGAACCCTGTTGCAATAGCGCTCTCCAGTTCCCGCAGTCGCTTTTCAGATTTTTCCACATTACTGGACATACTCCCTGAGTTCGCAAAGATAAGTTTCAAGTGCTCAGGAAGAATCGAACTCGGACGGGGCCCTACCAATAAATTAGAACCGAACCGCCTGGGCCCACATGCCCACACACATGGCAACAGTTTGTGTAGCCAGAAAGATTCAAACTCTTCTGCAGACGTCTTATTAGATTTCGCGTCAGCGGCATCCTTCTTGAGCGCTCGTTCGATTTTCTCTCGGACTGAGTGGCAAGCAAATATATCTAAATCCTTGCCTTGAGTTATAGCCCTTGCAGTGGCACCGGCAGAGTCCAATGCGTTGCTCAAATGAGTCGGAAGAGGGGCAGCATATACCCGAAACGAAAATTCCGAATTGGAGACGGTTACAAATCGCCCGAACTTCATAAAAACATTGTCCAGAAATGGGGACGGGTTTTCCATATCCAAATTGTGTTCCGCAGGAGAATCTTTCGTTTCGCGGACAATTTCTGGATTGTTTTCACAGGCCACATCTTCTGATTTCTTCTCTTCATTCTCATCATCAACATAAGAGGAGGCGCCACCAACAACTGTTTCCCGGAATGAAGCGATAGGCTTTGAAACATGAATCGAAATTCCTTTCGCAAACTTCTCTCGCAAATCCTTCAGACAACGCTCAAGATGAAGTTCCCCACTTGCCGCGACAATGTACTCTCCGCTTGAAGTGACCATTGTTTCCACGGATGGGTCCGACTGGTTGAGTTTCCGCAATCCTGCCTGCAAAACCGGGAGCTGCGTTGGCAAGTGTGGTTCTACCGCAACCCGGACGACTGCGTCTCGTTGCAAACCAGTGCCCGCAAACGACAGACCCGCTGGCAAGCAAAGCCCAGGGGGTTCCGAACTGAGGGTTGCAGTTTTCAACACTGCCTCGTCAACACCCCCGATACCCACAATGGAACCCGCAGACACTGCCCGAAGATTATCTGTGCTTCTGCCCATCAGCAAATGCAAATTCGTGACTGTTGCCTCTGAAACTGTTGACTCATCGAAAGTTCCGTCTGCCGCAACTTTGTACTTTGGCCCATATACGTACAATTTCATGCCGACCTTGATTGTCCCACATAACACCCTAGCAAATGCAATCATCTGCCCGCTTTCCTCGACATTCTCTTTCCGTTTCGGCCTCGACGCTTTTTCAGCCTCGGGTTTGGGACACGCGTTCTCCTTTGCAGCGTTCTCCTCCCGTGGTTTTGGCTGCCGGATATCCATGACGGAGCTTGTCTCCGCGCTCGGACCTTCAATCATTTTCGTTACAACTGCAAGCACTGGTGTCCCTTCTTCTGATGCACAATCTTTCAATGCTTGATGTTGTCTTGAAAAAGATTCTTTTCGTTTTTCCAAATCCTGTTTGCCGTCTTCATCGCACGCAGCCGTATTCGATATTGTGTGATGGGGCCAAATTACGGCGAGTCTTTCGCTATTCGCCTGGGCTTGCACCGCGGTTGGTAGCTTCTCAGCAACCATGTCGAGCAAAACGCGGGCGGCAGGGAGCCAAGCACTCATGATGGCATGCAACACAACGCTGGTATCCCTGTGTTTAAGATCCCGTTTACTCAGTTTGAGACCGAGTTTTTCTGAAATGTGGATCCGCTTTTTCAATGCAAGTTCTGGATCATTCTGCGTACTCAGCACGCCGTCATAAACTGCATGAATACTCGCCATGATGAATTTCGAAAACATGGGCTCAGCCTTCGTCGAAACCTCTGATGCTTTCTTCCGCGCAATTCGCTTTGTCTTTTGCTGAAGGTAGTAATCTCCCCAAAGCGTACGTTGAAGAACTCTCTCAGAGATTCCAAAAACGCTTTGAAAAAAAATCTTAGCAAAATCTGTTATGCGGAACGCCCACCCGTCAACCGCAGATGCAAACGCAACATTTCCAAGCTCTGGAGAGAAAAAGCCGCTCTCGGTTCGCCCTCCTTTCGTCACAGACTCATCCAGTGTCCAGTCGGACGAAGATTGCTCTTGGGCGCCGTCGCGCAACGTGGCCTCCTCCATCATTTGCTCTACTTCACGCACACCCATGATGACGTTCACTTGCTCAATAACCATTTGAATGTGCCGGTAAGCCTCCATTGGCGATAGACTGAGCTCGACAAACAGGCGGTCGATCTTGTTGAGCACAAGCACGGGGCGCACTGCGTGTTCTAGTGCTGCACGGAGTACGGTTACGGTCTGCACGCATACGCCTTCCACAACGTCAACGACAAGAATCCCTCCGTCGCACACGCGAAGTGCAGCCTCTACTTCACCCGTAAAATCGACATGTCCCGGCGAATCTACTAAATGCACGATACTTAATGGACCGTTTTCTGAGCAACTTGAAAATTAATCAAGTAAGAAAGAGGAAGGTGAAGAAGTCTTCATGGTCAGAAAAAAGTTCGTACTCCCTGCATGGAAGCCATTAGCACCGAGAAACTTTTATCACGAAACTTCAAACTCACCTGAAAAGCGGTGTCCCAAAGCGATGGAAGACGACTTCATCGTGATGCCGCGAAGTTGCTCATCAGCTCTGGAATCCATGTATCGCACCTGAACAAAACGACAGAAGAAGTGAACGCCGTTAGTATCTTCCCTAGTGCTGGTATCATTTTCAAGAAGACGCGAAAGAAGGAGCGCACCTTTCCTGCCATTCTGTTCGAAATAATGCCATTTGCGGAAATTAGACAATCCGAGAGCGCTGACTTCCCGTGGTCAACATGGGCGAGCATACATATGTTCCAAGTGCGGTCACCGGGTACCGCAAGGGCCGCCGCCGCTGACATTGCACTATGAACTGCAAATTTTTGCTCCTCGCGCAAGAGCTCGTTCCCGTCGGACGAAATGAAGATCGAGAATGAGGCGCAACAAAATTCAGACGCGTCGGAGTGAGAACAGACTTATGGACGGCGTCCCTATCGGCAACGGTTGGCGAATTGTACAGCTCAACCTGTAATGCAATTATCATATTACGTTCCACGTGGAGGTGATCTCAGAAAAATCGGGTTGAACGATCCGCAGATGGAACCAATGCTGTGTACAGCACAAATAGACCAGCTTGCATTCATTTCATCTTCGTATCTCTTCTCACGAGGTAACGCATCGTATGCGACACACAAAGCTCTCTTGCAGCGGCAGTGCTCTCCGTGTAATGGGCCCAAAAGGAGGAAAGACAACTAAATCGCCAGGCCCAAGCCGTGCTTCGACAGTTTGATCTGCAAAATTGCTCCAAAACTCTCGAAACAAGTATGCATTCGGCCTACTCAGATCCACGCTAGTACGGCGATGTAAGGGATGACCTCTCGGATATACTCCCATGTGGGGGAGAGCTTCCGGAGGGAATAGCAAAAGCCGCTTGTGGCCCGACAGAACCACAAGAGCTGAAAACGCGCTGTCATAGTGCGTCGTTGACACAGTGCCATGTGTGGACACCCACCTTCTTTCGGCCTGCATAACAGTGCCCTTGTCAGGCATTTCGAAAATCCTATCGGCCTCAGCAACTTCGCTCTGCAAGTAAAAACGCTGTAGGTCAACCACGGACTCATGACTCACTAGCGAGGAGAGCACAAAATCCCGCCCCGTTGAATTTAATACAAAACTGGGCGGAGTGAAGCGCTTTTCAGTGATCCAGGGGTGGGCCTTGACACAAAATTGGAACACATTTTTGTCATTCGAGACACGCACGGACACGTGGTGTCCCGACTGCGCAAGGTCTTCCGCGAGAGCCTGACTGTTTCGAAGATATGGGGTACTCTCTTGGAGCACATCACGGAACACGATGGGATACGGGAATGCCCGCAAAAAGCGCTCACTTAGAGAAGTCCCGCGGTCGCATTCCGAAACAGAAACGGTACATACCTTCTTCGTCGTTTGCAGGGCAACTGCTGGAAGTTCATCGCGAATGAAGTTCATTCTCTTCGGAAGCGGCGACGGTCGCATCCGCCGAGTAATCGTAGCTACTACCCGCCTGGCTTTCTGTCTCGCATACTCCAGTGCGGACGGGTGACTGACAGGTTGCACGGGTAGTGAGTCAGCCAGCGCGGGGGGGTCGTCGACGGCGGTGCCAAAACGTTGTGCGGAGGAATTCACGTTCTGCAAAATCCACCAAATCGCGCGCCAGAGATTCCGCGCTGCAATGCTTATTAGCCTCTTTCCCGTGACAAGCAAGCACGGCGGCCCCCGCGATGAGCGTTTCGTGCTCCGGGTACACCTGAATAAGAATGCGCGCGCACGGAACAATGTCTCTGGCATGCAGCTTTGTCTGGGAGCTGACAAGACCGACGAGTCCTCGCAGCGTGAGCTTGATAAGCCAGGCATAGTATTTCGATCGCTTTGCATCTGCTGCCGTCGCGCGCAATACCTGCTTCTCGCGTGCGCGAATGTCGCAAAGTGCATCAAGGGGAGGTGCAGGACGACCGAGCTCTCCACGCACGTCAGTTCCGAATGCGTAGGCGCAATACGCAAGGAGAAGAACCGCACATTTTCCGGAAGCGCGGCGGGCCCGTCGGAACTTAGTTTCAATATGGAAACGTCGACTGAAGATACAAACGGGAATTGGCGGCGCACTGCATTCGAGAGGTTTCGGACAGATGCACGCACATCGTGCGCTGTGCATAAAACGGGATGCGATTTTTGTTGTCAGGTCGCACAAGTACGACAATGTCCAAGTCCGAGCGGCCGTCCGTAAACGCATGACCTGCTGCAACAGAGCCACGCACATACACGGCGACAAGCGTGTCACGCAGCAGCGCACGGAGGAGGG
>JADWZK010347163.1_pt1 | contig 15192 bp, 17 predicted proteins | sample 8957641 | NCBI WGS metagenome assembly JADWZK01 (sample SAMN16576796, study PRJNA672827) | algae metagenome | host: rhodolith | place: South Korea: Udo, Jeju | collected 2014-09-18 | reverse complement strand
GGCTCCACCTGGTCGCGGAGACTACAGAGGGTTGCCTCATCAGCGCCGGACTGGTGCGCCACGCAGCCCGATGTCACCCCGGAGCGTGTCGCGCAGACGGCCGTCAATTTGCTTCTGGAGGAGATTGCCGACGGTGGGTGCGTTGACTCGGACAGCGCGGGGCTCGCCATTTTGTATTGCGCGCTCGCAGACTCGGAGGTCAGCCGCGTGCGAGTGGGCAAGTTGTCGGAGAGTTGTGTCACGTTGCTCAGAGATCTTAAGCAATTTCTTGGGGTCGTGTTTAAAGTCAGGGTCGAGGATGTCCCGGATGACAGCGAGAGCGAGGAGAGCGAGGATAGTGAGGAGGAGGAGAAAGAAGGGGGCGACGGGGACGGTGGGAAGGAGGGTCAAGCCGGTGGAAAGAAGAAGAAAGGAGCCAAGGACAGAGGCATTGTTCTTTCCTGTGTGGGCATTGGACATTCCAATATCGCACGGCAACGGTTTTAGGGAGCGTTTTTCAGTACGCTCACGCTGGACGTTGGTGAACGCTCGGAGGCGCCCTTTGTAAAGGCGTGTTTACTGTATTCTTTTTCTTTTAAAAACTGTGTCGTGATTGCGATGCATCTAACTTTTCAAATGCAAAGCGATGGGTCCTCATATCTTGAGCACCTACAGGCTCTTCTTCTCAGACCCACACCATCATCGTTCATGCACACAGCGACATTCGCAAATCATCAGGTAATTTGGTTGCATTCAAGTTTCGACTAGAGAGCTGCCATATCGAACTCATTCACCTAACCCACATTGGTCTCTCAAAATTTCCCTCAACCTTGTCAAGTATCGATGGGAAAGAGGACGCTCACGTTTCTAGTGGAGACGGCAGTGCCGCTTTTTGCCGCCCTTGGCACAGCGTGGCTTCTCGACTCGTACAGCTTCTCTGCGATTGCGGGGCGACGAAAACTCGTCTGGAGACTTCGGAGAAGACTCGCCAAATGATCGAGGAGATCCGGTGTCGGCAGGATTCACATGGGCCAGGGTCTCGACACCAGTTTCGCGGACCTCCATGGCGTACATGGCGAGGACAAGCATAGCAAGAGTGCTCGTTTTCAATGTCATCTTGAGAGCACAGAGACGCCTATAGTTTTCGTGAGCGCGCCCCTGTTCCGTTCGGGTTGTTTCCCACGTTTTGGGTCACCAAAAGGCTGAGTTTGGCAACGCCGGTGCGAATTATGCAATCGCCTGCAGATCAAAAACAGCCGTGTCCGAGACAAGTTGAACGTATGACAATTCAACTAAAAATTCGCTTAAAAATGACGGCCCTTCTGTGGGGGCGCAGCCGCGACGTTTGAATTAACGCCATTTTCTGTAGTTCTGCCATATAAAGACAGTGTGCCCATATTGAGTATTTTTCGAACGAGGCGCTGTATGTCTTCGACGCATTCAAAACGTGCACGCCAGCACTTCCAAAGACTCACAGCCTCGAAATATTCAGTTTCTAAATCCTAAATTCAGACCCCTGTACAGTAACGCACCCAGCAGAACCAGAGAGCTGATGTTACGAACAAATTAAATTTAATGAATGTTCTCACGACATCCCCCCGATAAGACCACCTTCGTATGCCTACTACGGCACAGACCGAGAGACAATAGTACACGGTCGAGTGAACCCTCAGAGAGAACCAGAACCGTTCGAACCTTGAAGAGTGCGGATATATTTCTTGCCAACCTGAGTTTTGAAGGGTTGTCAGATCTCCAATCCGGGGTTGTCTCGTCACAAACCAAGAATTGGTCAGGTTTTCTCTTCACGGGCCACCTGGAAAAGACACAAGTCCCCTCCTGATGTGCTTTCCCATAATGCATGACGAGTTTTCTCCGCTTGAGAAATCGAGAGAGTATCCCTCACCCTTAATCCCAAGTCCGGACCGATTTGGGTCCTGGACAGGCCCAACAATCCACATGTGATGCACTGTAATGAAAAATCAGATTCGCTTTCCACCAATCAGTATTTGGATCACTGTTTCAAAAATCAGTGTGCTCCATTTTCGTTGATCCATTTGTGGCGCTTTGCAGAACGAGCTGCATTTCGTTCTTCCCTCGTCTTCTGATCGAGACCTCAACGCCGCGCACAACTTTGAGCGCGAGTTTTGTCCAAGAAACGAAGCTTGCAAACGACTGCGCAATGAGCTGGAGCGGTCTGGATCAAATCAAGAATGGTTGGTTCACGGAGCGCAGCGTGATGTGGCCGGGGCAGGCGCTGACGCTGGAGGTGCACGAGGTGTTGCACCACGAAAGGAGCGAGTTCCAGGACATCCTAATCTTCGAGTCGGCGACGTACGGCCGCGTGCTCGTCCTGGACGGCGTGATCCAGTTGACAGACCGGGACGAGTTCGCCTATCAAGAAATGCTTTCGCACCTCGCATTGTTCGCACACGCGGGTCCCGAGCGCGTGCTCGTGGTCGGCGGCGGCGACGGCGGCATTGTCCGGGAGGTGCTGAAGCACGGAAGCGTGCGCGAGGTGGTGCTCTGCGAGATCGATGCCCGCGTCGTCGCGCTCTCTCGAAAGTACCTCCCAAAATTGTCTTGCGCCTTGGATGACCCGCGTGTCACTGTCGAGTTCACTGACGGCGTAGAGTACGTAAGCAAGTGCACTGAGGCGTTCGATGTCGTCATCACCGGATTCGTCGGACCCCGTGGGGCCCGCAGAGGTCCTCTTCGAGGACAAGTACTACCGTGCCATGCGTAGATGCCTCCGAGACGGGGGCATTGCGGTGTCGCAGGGCGAGTGCATGTGGCTGCATTTGAACCTTATTGCACCGCTCATGAAAAGTTGCAGGGAGATTTTTGCGGACGCGGAGTACGCTTATACCACGATTCCGACTTACCCTTCTGGGCAGATTGGGTTCATTCTTTGCGCAAAAAGCGTCACCGGGCGTCTCAAGCAGCCGTGTAGAGATATCCCGTCCGCGATTCAGGAAAGTTTGAGGTATTATAATGCGGACATACACAGAGCTTCCTTTGTGTTACCGGAGTTTGCCAAACGCGCACTTGTTGGAAAATGACAGTTTTTGTCTTGAAATATATTTGTCTATATAAGGGTCCTTGGGATCTTTTAGCGGCGGCGATCGTGCAATTTTGATTCTGTTCGGCATCGGTAAAAACGTTGTCTGACGTGCGACTGTCTATGTTCTGGTTGGTATGTTGGGGCCGCAAGCCGGGCCGGAGGTACAGAATTCGAAACAGCTCTTATTGCTGTGGGATCATCTCATGAAGTAAGAACCTGTTTGGCCCTAACCGAATATGTCAGCGCTCTCTGGCGTTTGATTTGGGAACTACAGTACCACGAAGGAACACATCACTGGTACGCCTTTTTTCCCACTGTTGAACCTTCCTTTCTTGAAACTATCATACTAATCCTCAACATACTTACAGTAACGACAACTGTGCCAACTCGGCAGGTTTGATTCGAATGTTTTCGGAGTTGGAAGAGGAAGGAACCCGCAGCGGGGCGGGCAAACCACCGGTATCTGGTCCTCACCGAGCTCCATTTACCCGAACAATTCCATCAAGAATGTCCACTTCTGATGACGATGAGCTTGACAGTATCCTTGACTCTGCATTGGACAAATTCGATGTGAAGACCCCGTCGGAAACCGTTGAGAATGCATCTTGCAAGCCGGCAGCAGGGGAACCAAGCGAGGACCTAAATGATGCATCTGCGGCCGAAGCGCTCCTTGCATTCGAAAAGGCGCTGAAACCGCTAGACCCGGACCCCACCCGCACTGGCGACCAGGAAGAGGAGGACATGAAACTGATAGCGGAGTTTATCAAGAGCATGGAACCGCTGATAGGCGGCGCTGGACAAGGGGAACCGGCGGCCGGCACAGCAGGGGGTGAGAGGTCGACATCGGCAAACGCACCGGCGGACATCGAGAATGCGATAAAGAGTTTAATAGACAACGTGCTCTCCAAGGAGATTCTACAAGAACCTATGCAACAAATACGCGAAAGTCTCGGTAACTGGCTCTTGAAACAGGGCGACAATTTGGCGCCCTCGGACCGCAAGCGACATGAGAACCAACATGCACTCGTCGTCGATATTTGCAGCGAGTACGAGAAAGACGAGGAGGACGCGGATTCCTCGCGCGTCATCGACCTCCTTGCGAAGCTCAAGGAGACCGGCGCGCTGCCATCCGAGGTGATGAGCGAGCTCCCAGACGACGGCTCGGACGGGGACGCTGGCACGGGAGGCGGGATTCCGGGCTTGGCGAGCATGTTGGGGGGACCGGCGGAAATGGAGGAGATGATGTCGAATTGCCCCGTCCAATAGCCTGCCCTCTTCGCGAAATTTGCTTTGAAGATTCGGAACGAAAAAGTTTAAAATGCGCCGGTTCAGATATATCAATTTCCAGCACATGCTATAGCCTGTCGCGGCTTTAAACATACGGCGGGCCGTCCTGGTAATAGTCATCAGAGGGACTGTCATAGACGTAATCCTCGTATTGCGCACGAATGGCCCTCTCGTATTCTATAGGGATAAGACGACCCTCTCCTTCGCACTAAATTATAACAGAGGTAAATGCACAGAGCGGACAAGAACGAGGGAAAGGGGGTTAGGAACGAGGTTCTGCACTATACTTGAAATGGAACAGAAAAGTTAACGTACATGGTTGCATCTCAAGAATCCTGCATTACACAAATCGCAATCCTCCTGTGCGCCGACCGCCTTGGCCACGGGAACTGCACCAAGAGAGTAGCATTTTCCGCACGGGAGTTCCCCGGTACCGCCTATGTAAAACGTGCAAACAAGTCCAGGGAAATTTGGAATGTCAGAAAACCGAGTTCCACGAAGAAAATTTTTGCACTTGAAAAATGGCTTGTGTATGACGTACGACAATATGGACACTGTTTCCGCTCCTTGGCCTTTTGGCGGCCGGCCTCCAGAACAATTATCGTGCCCATGACACCGACTGTTCCCCCCGCAAGTGCGGCAGCGATCTCGTTGATAGTAGGACCGATGACGACGCCTTTGAATATATCCAGCATTGGAATGCCAACGGAGCTGAAAGAATCCACGACGCAAACACAGTGCTGCCGATTTCGCGTTGTCCCCTGTCTTCGAAACATCACAGGCGCCGGATGCAGGAATGCGGGCAGAATACCAGCACCGCCGTCATTGCGCTGTCCAACGGAATGCACACCCGGTTTCCTGGTCAGCGGCATTTCTGCGCATTGTCGCTTCATTATTCCTTGCGATTAACAACTGAGACGCTTGCCCGAGCGCGCATAGTCGATCCGAGAACCGCTAACGAGCACGCAAATTTGAGCCGAGTTCAGATTCACCTCCGGCAACGAAGCGGTAAGTGACATGAAACTACCAGTTGCGTATTGTGTGCGAGTTCGAAACTACTACACGTTAATCTATTTGGAGCTCGCGGACAGATGCCGGAGATCTCGTTTTCTGTGACCCCAAAACCTCCAAAAATTAATTTATATTTATTTGTCCAGGTGGCAAATCCTGGATTTCAAGTTCAGATCTGCCACAACCGGGAACCATTACAGAAGTGTCGTTAGATTCTTGAAAACGTCTCCGGAGAAACTCTTTGTGGCCCTCGTTCGACGGTATTATTGATTTCTCTGTAAGGGTCTCTGAATGAAGGAAGCTGGACCTCCAGTTCCAGTCCGAACGCCGTTTCCCGCTGCAAACAGTCGTCGGTATCATTCCCCCTCAAACACCGTTTTCACTGATCCGCCGCTGCGATTAGACTGACGCGCCCATTGGGCCATCAGACCGAATTCTCCACGAAGCGTTTCATACAATCGCACTCTTGCTGCATGCGGAAAAGAGACCTCCGCACCTTCATCTGACCGAATGCCGGCGACTGGGCAGCTTATTCAGCTCACCTTCTCTCCCTAAAACCGGGTCCCGCATTTACCCTCCACCATCGCCTTTGCAATCGCCTCCAACGCACCCACTATGGCGTCCGCGGCTTTCGCCCTCGGAGCGACCTCCAACGCTTCCTCGGCTCGCAAACGCGCACGCAGTTCACCTGCGCGCCGCCCACGCCAGCGCCGAAAGCGCGGCCCGCGCACGGCCCGCGCATGGCCGTGAACGTGCCGGCGGAGTCGATGAAGGCGGTGGTGCCGGAAAAGGACGAGAAGCGGCTGGAACATCGGGGATCATCGGGGGCCGGGCGCATCGGGGCAGGTGCATGCGGACAACATCACGTTCCGGCTGCGGAACGCGAACCTGGTCGGGATTTCGTCGGGCACGCGCGCGCTCGCCGAGCGCTGCTCGCTGAAGCACGGCTGCCAGCCATACTACGACTACCACGAGCTGTGCGAGGACCCGAACGTCGACGCCGTCTGCATCTGCTCCGCGTCCAACCAGCACACCGAGCAGATCATCGCGGCCGCGCGCGCCGGCAAGGCCATTTTTCTGCGAGAAGCCCATCGACACCGACCTCAGCGTCATCGACCGCGCGCTCTCCGAGGTCCGCAAGGCCGGCGTCAAGTTCCAGGTCGGATTCAACCGCCGCTTCGACCAGAACTACGCACGCGTCCGCGAGGGCATCCTCGCGGGGGAGATCGGCGACCCCCAGATACTGCACATCATCTCCCGCGACCCGTCGCCGCCGCCGCTGGAGTATGTTAAGAACTCGGGCGGTATTTGGCTCGATTGCAGCATCCACGACATGGACATGTGCCGCTTCCTCATCGGCGATGAGGTGGAGGAGGTGTACACGCTCGGCGCAGTGAATATTGACCCGTCGATTAAGGAGTACAATGATGTGGATACGAGTATTGTTACGCTGCGCTTCCGCAACGGCGTGATTGGGACTATTGACAATTCCCGACAGGCGGTTTATGGGTACGATCAGCGGTGCGAGGTGCTGGGGTCGGGCGGCAGTATTCAGATTAATAACAACTATCAGAACTCAGCTGTCATTTCGAATTCATCGGAGGTCAAGCGCGATCTCCCGCTCAACTTCTTCATGGACCGCTACACGGAGTCGTTCATCGTCGAGTTGAATGAGTTTTGCGATGTCGTGCTCAACGATAAACCCGTGCCGTGCACCGGTTTGGACGGGCGAGCACCAGTTGTTATCGCACTGGCGGCGAAGAAGTCGTATATGGAGCGTCGACCAGTCAAGCTGTCCGAGGTCGACCGTTCGTTGCCGGATAATCTGGTTGGGTGGGATGGTCAATAAGCGAGCAGTTGTTTTCTGAATGCAGGGGATTCCTCCTTTTTGACGCTTGCGGCAGTGTCTGGTCTACCTGTGCGGGGTTTGAAAAAACTTTCGGGTGAGGCGGATGGGTTGAATTGAAGAATTGTGTGCCAAGTTGCTACTTGTTTAGCAAACTATGTCTGTTGGAGTAGAGCTGTTGTCTTGATTCCTCTCTGGCAAGGCCTGCATTTACTTCCCGATGGATGTCATTCTGTTGCTTACCGGGGGTCCAATTGTACTTGCTCTAGTTGTGTGTGAGTGAAGAACAACTAGAACGAACAATTCTTTTTCACGTAAAATTTCTTTGTACCTTTTTCTGTTCCATTTTCTGTTGGGCCAAGCATTGAAAGACTGGACGAATCTCAAATCTCAAATCATTGACAGGGGAAGTAAGACGCCTAACATAATTGCGGTATCTATCACTCTGATGCGCCACTTCTGCGTCCCTCTTCCTCGTCTTCCAGTCACTCCGAATGTGCGAATCTTATTGATATTCATCAGCCCAGATCTTTTTTTTCTTCGGCAAATCTCGCAGATCATACGACATCATCTGAAGGTAATCTCCCTGCTTCCCAATTCGTTGCGTGCCTCCCGTTGGTACCGACTACCGACCACAGATCCAGCTGGCAAACTCTGTAGAGAAGGCCGCCGCTGACGCAAGCCACAGTCTCAGAGGGACACCTCTGCGGGAAACAGGAAAGGCCGCCCCCTTGTACCCTAACAAGGTCTAATCAATATGAGCGCGTTCATAGTGCCAGTATGCAATACTCAGCTCGTACCGAAAATGAGCACCCCGGCAAGCGTCAACGGCCGACGCCTGCACGGACCTCCCCGTTCTCGAGCGATGCAGCGGTGACGCTATTCTCGGTGCCTATATCGTGTTTCGCAGCACGAGCGCGATTGGTTGTATATGCTAAAGAGTTGACCGAGGCGCAGGTGGAGCTCGTGCCGCCATCGGCACTGGGCGGCTCCAAGTCGCCGGAGTATCTGGCGCTGAACCCGCTTGGAAAGGTGCCAACGATGATTGCGCGGGAGGAGGATGGCGAGGAGATGGAGCTCTTTGAAAGTACGGCCATCGTCGAATACCTCGCGGAGCGGTTTGCGGATACGGCGCCATCGTTCATACCCGCGTCCCGCGCTGCGCGCGCGCGCGGGCGCATGGTCGCCGCGCTGCTCGATAACTACGTGTGCCCTCACCACCCATTCTTGTACAAGAACCTTGCGCCTGGAACGGACCCGCGCCGCTGGCGTGGAGCAGATGAAGATTGGGTTCGACGCTATTGAGCGGGTTCTTGACGAGGATGGCCCCTTCGTCGCCGGGAAGGAACTCTCTGTCGGCGACTGTGCGCTTTGGGGCAATTTGGCGTTCTATGAATTCATGATTCCCACCTTCTTCCAGTGGCATATCACGGACGGAAGGCCGAAAATTCGCAGATGGATTAGCGATATGCGTGAGACTTCAGAGCCGGCAAGGCGCGTCTATGAAGAAGTGTATCGCGCACTGGAAGCGTGGTGGGATGGCGGGAGATGGGAAAAGCTTGAAATGCCGGCGTTTCAGAATCCGAAAAAATTTAGTCAGTGAATTCTGAAGGGGAAAAAAAGCAAGTGGAACTTTTTCGAACTGAATCTGTTTCTACTACACGTACTGATTCCGACAGATATCCATTTTTTATGTTGATAATGCATGTTCTACCAGTGAAAGGTGCACATGTGTCTTGCACCGTTCTAAATCTCTTCTGTGTTGCCGGCTTTGAAGGAAGTGGGGAAACGTTGGACTATTTCCTCTTGTTTTCTTAATCACCCGCTGTAGGCAACAGCATCATTTGGAAATCGAAAGAGAAGGTCAATTTGCCGCCCAATTCATTTACTTCTTCTTCTAAATGCACTAACATCGTCCAAGGAACACAGAGGATTCTTTCGACTTCTTAAGCGCTTAGACGTATTGCGTTTTTTCGAAATCCGTCGCAACTTTGTTTCTTACTATCAATATTTCGGCACGTGAGTCATCCAGGACGATTTCTCCTGACTTTTCTGTCGTCTGCCGCCCACCTCTGCGTGCCCTGCAATCCTAACGCAACCCCTGACGTTCTATTCAGCTGCTTGGTCGGGTTTATTGTGGTGCAGTCCCTCCATTGAGTATCGGTCGTCCTTGTCGAAGGCCGCGATGGGCTTGTTCTTGAGACGGCGCAGCGCAGAGAAGGTAGGATCGTTCTCCGGAACGTGTTCCAAGATGTGACCCGCCGCGTAGTCGGAGCGGTTTGCCTTGGACACAACAAGTTCTGGGGAGTTGAAAGCGTGGCGAACAAAGTAATAAGCACCAACAGACAAGCCACCCCCGACTAATGCAACAAGCGGGAGGAGCTGGGGGTCCTTCCTCGTGAAAGACTTCCTCACGAACGGAAGGATGTTGCGGCTCATGGTGCCCGTTTCAGAACGTTCCTTAAAAGAGAGAGTGCTTCTCGGAGCTGGCCTTCTCAGCTGTGCAGCTGTAGTGATATCCAGACGGGCAGGCAGGCTTTGTGGACTGGGTCTCCCGCCGAGAGACCTCAGGGGCTGCATTTTGTACCCTGACATGCCCCAGAAGTGCACTTAGGGAACTAATTTAGGTTTTGCTTGCTTTCTATTTCTCTGTCCGCGGTGCACTGTTCCGGCCACGATACTGTAGCAGATTGGCGATACTTATAAAACAATAAGAATTTTTGAATGTCGGTACAGGGCAGAGATTTTATATCTCCGTTCTCCAAAGTTGTTCATATGATGCATTACGAACGGAATCTTCGCTGACGTTGAGATATTTCTGGAATGTGGAAACTGAATTTTATATGCAATCGGCACTGTCTCGCAAATATATGTACAAGGCAGCACACTGGATATACCCTACAGGTACTCCGCCTTTGCACAAATATTACATACGACGGCCGAACAGGTGCACTAAAGAAGCCAACCAAGCTTTCATTGGTCGTCGCTTTTTTTGCTCCGCAGATTGCATCATTGCGCAACATTTCGACGACAATCGTCGTGTCCCGAGCTAAGTTCGACAGTCGATTACCTCATCAGCATGTTACAACGCTGGGATGTTCCTTGTGAGCGGTTTGGTGGTGGGCGTCCAAAAAAAAAACAAAAATGTAGGAAACGAAAAAGGAGGTTCACTGCATGTCGCAGATCCTTTGACTTTGAGCAAAAATTCGACCCGAGCCTTTAAAGTTTCTTTTCAAAAAGCCTGCAGGCAGTCCACGGGAAGTCTGCGGCAGCCTATGGGCACTTTGCGGTAGCCTACGAGCAAAAACTACAGTTGCAATCCACAAAAAGTTTTCGAAGCCTGTGGGCAGCCTTCGGGCAATACTACTACAGTACTTCAAACAGCTAAAAAAATCAAAAGGAATTGCATTGCAACTGGACAGAGGTTACCAGAGTTTAGCTTTCCAGAGGTCAATATCGGAAAGTCGACGGACAGCCTACGGCAGATAGGGCGATTAGACATTAGACCCAGTGAATTGACAAACCACTTCTGAGCGTGCGGGAAGCCTACGAGCAAGACCTGGAAAAGACTCGGAAAACTATTACAAAAGCAAAACGATTTAAAACCTTCTGAATTGAAATTTTTAGTAAGTAAAAGTACTTGAAATATTCATAAAATCAGTCCAAAGCTTGTACAAGTAGTAATGTACGAGCGAGCGAGCCGGGAATTCCTCGTGAGCGGTTTGGTGTTGGCAGTTCCAAAACTTTGACGCAGTACAGTCGTACCACTACTGTATTTTAACAGAGTGCTGACCCATTGTACTTTAGAGCCACCTCTGGCAATCAAGACTTCAACCGTTGGGACAGTCTTATGGGGAACGGTAGAAGGACACTTTTCAATGAAAATTTTGAATACGAGACTGAGCTTGCCTTTTGGATGAGGAACGTAAAGACAACGTCGAAAGGGCACCAGCTTGAAAAAGCAGCTCTACCAATATGAGTTAGTATTCGAGCACATGACAGCACTCATCTGCTTCGCCCTATTTTGGAACTTGAAGTTCGCCCCGTTGTCACTATCTCCACAGATGGTCGAGCGCAATCGTAATTGAGATCGACAACTTTTACACGTTAAAAGGAGTTAGGCTTTTTTGTTGACCTTTTCTAATAAATAATCGCGACTTGCCTTTGCTGACAATATCTGATGTCCAAAGTATACAGTCGGCACCATGTTAAGCCCGATGGCCTGCCACGTCAATAGAATGTTCCATTTCAGCCAAAACATACTGAGAATCACAACATGACCAATTAGGCAGAGTTGGAACAACAATACGCAAATTCGCTCCTTTCCTGAATCTGGCAACTGTAGCCGCAAAACGCCCATGCGAGACCAAATCAAGAGCAAACAGAATAATGGTAGTACAGACAAGCAAGTGAAAAGATTCACTATCCACGGCGCCGCCTGCTTTTCAGGCGCTGGAAGAGCTGTGATAAATTCCGGTAGCAAACTCTTCTTCACGCTCATGTCAAAGTCGAACACGCCTCGAGGCTTCACCGCAAAAGCATTACCCAATTCCGGGTTAAAGGAAAATGTCTCACAAACTGTCCACACGACGCCTTTCGGCCGACGCGAATCGCCGATAATCAGCTCAACACGGTACACCCCGTCCGCGTGCCAGAACTCCCGGTCCGCGCGGATCTCAGCCGCCAGCGAGATTTCTTTTCGCATTTCGAAGCGCTTTTCTGTCAGCGGGAAGATACTGTCCAACTGCGGATATGCGCTTGTGGTGTCAACGAATCGCAACATAGCTTGCTCCGGAAACACCGTATCCCTGTTGTCATCCACGCAACTAACCTGCGCGACAATGGTGTCGGAGGGATGCGCAACGATTCCGTCAGGTGCACCAACCGCATACACTTCATCACCTTCTGCAAATGCACTCGCCCGCTGCAACTTTTCCGCATCCGCCACGTAGCTCAGCCGAAAGCTGAGGCGATCCACCTTCAGAGTACCTTCTGCAGTATCCAGAAGACATGCTAGCCCTAAAAGCACAAACGTCGTTAACGCCCCCATCATTTCAGAACACAGCACTGCCGATCCAGTCGATGAAGTGACAGAACAGAACAAACCGCGTCTGTTCGAAAACAATCGGTTCTAAATTAGAACGAGTCAGCGTGGATGTGCACGGCGGAATTGCTCAACGTGGATCCGCCGATTTGATACTTACAGTATCATATTACACAGAGCACAATTTGCAGGTCTCAGGTTTATTGTTTATTGCATCTATCAATAAATCAATACTCCAGCAAATGTAGACATCCAGATTTGCTAGAACAGGCATCGTATCGTGAATACGCTGAACCCAACGATGAATGTCTTGGGAATCTTTCCTCGACGACCCTAAATCCTAGAACGACAGCGATTCTGAGGCACCCTGTTTACACAATTTTCGACAGAGTAGGTTGGATTCGTGTGAGTTGTTCAGGAAAGGCAGCTCGATTGTTAGCCACGGCAACACAGACACAAACGCAAACTAAGCACGGCAATATCTTAGAATACGGTCTCGAGAAAGCCAATCTCTCCGGTCCGTCCTATTTGTTCAGAGCCATGGTACTTTGCTGAACGGCATTTTGAAACTTTTGTTGTTCTTCCAGCAATGTCATCCGCCGCTCTTGCTGTGTCTTTTCCAACTTTTCAACTTTTGCCTTAGCGCTTACGCATTCTTTCGAAATGTACTTTATCCTAGTATCAACCGTACTTTTCGCCTCGGTCAGGTCCTGCGGAATTAAAACAGGTCCGACAAGCTTGTAAATTTTAGCTCCTTCCTCCAGTTGATCTAACTCCTGTGAGCAAAGTACGAAAAATGTCGCCCATTCGTTAGCATAAAAAGTATCAAACGTCTCTCAATAGAACAGGATACTGTAATCGCAGTTACTACGCTCGCACCTTACCTGCTTTACGAGCGTATTTTCAGCGAGCTGGCCTTGCAGCACATTCACGCCGTTCACGGCCTTGGCGATGTCTGCGGAAAACGGACGTCCGATGTAAGAACATGAATGATGAAACAGAGTTTCATGACGAGATGAACCGGCTTCAGCTCACCTTTCTGAACCGATTGCACATCGTTTGCTATTTTCTCGATCTTTTCCTTCATCACTGCCAGGCCTTGCATTCCCGCCATCGCGTCTTCTCGCTTATCGCCTCTGAATACGCAAAACGTGAGCGAAAAAAGGCAGCCACTGGATCTTGTTCAAGACCCGATCGTTGGAACTGAGGTGGACACTACGAACGACCGATTGAAACTACTGTACAAAAATGATCGTGCTACGGCATGTGTCCCAATACAATTTGTCCCATTAACATACAGCCCATACATCATCATACAGTGTGCACCCGTGTCATAAGAAAAGTCCGGTAATTTCGTTTCGCCGAGGTTGTGTCGTGCTGTTCATCTCTAATACTAGTTGCAATCTCAGAACCTGGAGATTTTCAAACGCGACTATGGTGGGACTTAGGACAAATCCGCTGCCTTTCCGAAAGACTTGAAAACGCAGCAGACCCTTGGATTCCAAGTCAAGAATTTACACCCGAGGGAAGCCAGATAGTCTTCAACAAATGCGTCGCGTTGCTAAAGCCCGACTGGAAGAAGAGCTCCGCAAGTGGCGCATGGTTCATCCTACGGGATTTATCGCGTCCCCCGTGACAAACGATGGTGCCCATCAGCTCATACGATGGGAATGTGGAATTCCCGGAAGGAAGGGTGTATGTATATTTTGCAGATGTCACATGCACAGTTCTTTTTATGCTCGATCCATTTTTCTAACTCAGTTGTTTATTTGGTTTACTCATCCTACATCACCATTTCCTATATTCACAGACCTCATGGGGAGGAAGGCTTTACAAACTTATGCTCGAATTTCCAGTTGACTTTCCTGCCAATCCCCCGAAATGTAAGTTCGTTCTTTAAAGTCGCGAGTCTCCATCATGTCCTCAACTCCACTTTTCTGACTTTAATTGTGGTTTCGTTTCACAAGAACAGGCATTTTTACCCCGCCCATATTCCATCCCAATGTGAGTCCGATGGGAATTGTCCACGCAAGTCTATTCGACCGTCACAGAGGAGGTTGGAAGCCGCATACATCGGTCAGCCTGGTACGTGGAGATGAATTTATCATGGTTCTATATATGTCGCAAATATATCAGTGCAGCACATATTCTTTGAAATCTGATCCTAAATTGTTTTTCCTGTGTCGTTGCAAACTTCCTATACAGATGCTTGTCTTTGTACAGACCCTACTCTATCATCCGATTCCCGTAGACCCCGCAAATGAAGAGGCCGGCAAAATGTATGTCAGGTCCACCTATGAGTATTTCAGTCGAATCAATATCAACCCTTTTTACGAACATGCGGCATCGTCTGAGACACGTTCCAAAGGTCACCAGAAGCTCCAGAACACCGCTATAGGTAAAGAAGAAGACGGCGTGGTGTCGTATCAGAAGGGCGGCAAATCTTGTAAGAAGTATCATAGAACTTTCGCTGGAGAACCAAGGACTATATTATATCAGACCGGTGCCCAAGGTTGCCAGGAGATTGGGAACGATGTTAAAGGCGACAAAAATGAAAGTATAGTAGGGGCGAAGGGTAGTCGCTGCAAGGAGGCTCAGAAAAGGATTGCTGGAGACGAGAAATCTAGTGATGCATCATCAGAGGTAGGTGTCCCAGGGTATGAGTTATCTCACGAAACTGTCGCACATAACGGACATGCATACGAGATGTTCTCTGAACCAGATGCCCTAGGTTTCAATGAGGAGACCACCGACATAGGGAGCAAGGAGACTAACTCAGATTCGCTTGAATCAGACACCGACTCTTCCGAAGAACACTCACAAGGAACTTCGGAAGCCAAGGCGGCGTGAACGTCTAGAGACGTATGCCTTCCCAAACCTGCTGAGTTCGTCTCTCGTAGTTAATGATCGTTTATTTGTGTATGGTAGCTAGGATCCCGATCTAGGGGCAAGTCGCTACCTATT
>JADWZK010295005.1_pt1 | contig 15200 bp, 15 predicted proteins | sample 8957641 | NCBI WGS metagenome assembly JADWZK01 (sample SAMN16576796, study PRJNA672827) | algae metagenome | host: rhodolith | place: South Korea: Udo, Jeju | collected 2014-09-18 | reverse complement strand
CTTGTAGGCGGCGCCGACGCGACCGGTGTACTTGTCGGGTTCGAAGCGGGTGTGCTCGCGCCAGCCGTGATCCTTGTAGAAGGCGCGGGCCTTGCCGTTGCCGCCCTCGACCATGCGGGCGAGGTCAATCTTGGTCCAGGTGTCCATGAAGGCGGAGCGGACGAAGGTGATGTGGGTGCCGAGCCCGCGGTGCGAGCCGGAGCAGTCGAGGCAGATGAAGACGCCGAAGCGAGCGGAGGCCCATGTGGGGTTCTTCGCGAGGCAGTCGAAGCACGTGCGGTTCTCGAGCTTCGACGCAAGCTTCTTCAGCACGACCGAGGAGTCGTGCGCGACTTCGCTCGAGTCGGACGGCGCCATGGCGGAGTTGCGCGGGTCTGCGCCGCCCGCTGCGCACGCTGACCGTCCCTTTCGTGGGGCGGTGATTTCTGCTCGTTGCAATTGTTTTTGAATGACGGTGGTCCAACCATGCACTGTAATAACGACTGAATTCGAGAAAATAGATCTGTGATCCGAAGTTTGGTAAATTCTGATTGCTTGCGTTTTGATAATGTGCTGTTCGATGTGCGGCAACTTAATCGCGTTTTGGGTTCATCAAATCTCCCTTCATCTTTGTGGAACTTGGCCATTCGTTGTTTCGTGGACTTTTGGCCCTGTTGGTGAAGAATATCAAATATTGGAAATCATAAACATCATCAGTAATTAATGTTGATGTTATTGATGTGGCGCTGCATCTACGATTCATCACACTGTGTCAGGCAATCCAATTTGACGAGACCACTCCCTCTCCCCCTGCGCGTTTGCTTTTACTCGTAACTTTACATACTCCGTGTGTGTCACGGGATTCGTTGCGGCGTGCGGCCCGCGGCCAACCCGTTCGCAAGCGGGGCGCAATGGGTCGATCCCGACCTTGGGCCTTCGTACAGCTTCGCTTAATTCCGCTGTTGCTGCTGTTCTCCGCATCCATCTGCTCCGCGTCCTATGCGCCGACGACCGCACGACGACCTGCGCACCCGTTTACCCTTCAATCACCACTGCGGTCCGTTGTGCGTGGTCATGCTGGAGATGGCAAAGCTCACACCATTCCGCTCTCTGGCGGCTTAATGCATCCATCTGGTTTCTACTTTGACGCAAAAGTCGGCGGGCAGAATCTGAAATTGCAACTCGATGCGAGCTACTCCTCGATAATTGTACCGCAGAAACACTGCAATGGGTGTCGCCTCGGTGACCGCCGCTACGATCCTACGAAAAGCGCAAGCTCTCATCTTATCTCCTGCGCAGACAGGCGATGCGAGCGGAACAAGTGCTCGCGCGGCTGCCATAAGTGCTCTGACCACGGTGCGTGCTGCGCGGCGGGCGGAAATGCATGCGCCTTCAACATGATCTACGGCGGGGGCAGCACGGGCAACGGCTCGCTATACCACGACACGCTCGAAATTGCCGGTCTGAAGGCGAAGGTACTCTTTGGCGCCATGCAATCCGAGACGCGCAACTTTGAGCACGCGTACGTCGACGGCGTGTTCGGCGTCGCCTTTGAGAAGGGTGCTTGTCACCCGGGGTGCATCCCGCCCGCGATGGACTATGTCGTGAATCAGACCGGCATCGACAACAAGCTCACCTTCTGCGGGAGTCGTTTCGGAGGCACTCTCACGTTGGGCGAGGCAGACACCGCGCTCGCCACGGAGCCGTACCGCTACGTGAAGGTGACAGACACCGCGCGGAAGAAGAGGTTCATTGTGCGCGCGGCGTCGCATTGGAAAATTAACGGCTCCATCGTGTCGCTACCCGGCATCACGCAGGCTATGGTGGCGACGACGACGAGCAGTCTTGCCATCGGATCGGACACGATGCGCGCGCTGCAGGATCATTTCATGATGAACTACTGCGAAGTGCCGCAGCTGTGCTCGTTGGAGACGTGGTTCAAGCCGCACCGCTGCGTGCATCTCGAGGATAAATACTTGGCGATGCTGCCGAATATCACCATCCCGCTTCATAGTGGCGTAGCGCTTACCATTACACCGGATGATTACCTCATCAAGTACAGGGAAATACAGGGTAAGATGTTCCGCTGTGTCGGATTCCACATTTCAAACCGCCTTGCGCTCCACGGCATCGGGCTCGTCATCGGCGCCAATGTCATGCAGCGGTATGCTGTCGTGTTTGATCGCGAAGCGCGCCGCGTCGGGTTCGCGCCTGCGAGAGACGGCAAGTGCGGGCCCAAGACCGGCTCTACACTGGGCCTTGCAGGGCTGTCTGGTGGCGTTGTCGGCGGTGATATCCCTATGCTTACCGCGACTTCGCCGGTGAGTTCGCTCTCTCCGGGTATAGAACCGGATACGCCGATCGGGAAAAAGCTGCTGCATGCTGAGTTGTGTAGGGCGAAGCGCTCGTGCTCGGCTTGTGCGAGAACTGAGGGATGTTCGTTCTGGTATCAGACGGGCAAGTGTCTAACGAGGAGGAACGCGAAGTCGTCGATGTACCCTTATTGCAGTGGGATGTTTTGCGCTTGCTGGTTGGTCGGACAGAGCGGGTGGTACTTTGGTATTACGCTTGGGATTTTAATTGCGGTTTCGCTGTTGGGCGGATGTACTATTTGTTACAGGAAGAGACAACGGAATCGGTATGCTGCGCTTGAAGGATTTGATGAACAGGATATTGAAACGTTTTAGGACATTTGCTTGTTTTATTTTTGAGGTACTTGACGTTTCTCCCTCTTGGGATGTCTTGACAGGAAGGAGGCGAGGTCGCCTTGCTCTTACTAACTACAAACTTGTTTCGTAGTTTCGACACGAATGCCGAAAGTAAGTGTAAAACGAGACACTGTTTTTGAAAAAGACGTCAGTTTTTGCACAAGTTTATATTATGTCAACTGGGACCGAGATGCCGGAAAATCTGTGCGTTTTGTATACAAGCTTGAATATTCGCGTTCCAAGGATCCAGTTTCTGAGTGATTCCCGTTACCCAAGACGCATTGGAAGCGGAAAGTCTCGTTGTCCATAGATACGTGAAACTTGAAGCTTAACATCTCTCGTCGCTTGACGATGCACAACTGCGAGCACAGCCCCTCTTTACCTCCCACACGCATTTTATAAAACAAGCATCACTCTCAGCTGCCAGCGTTTCCCGTGCCTCCAGTAGTATTCGGTCACCGCAAGCCATAGTACGCTACCTGTTCTACCTCGCAAATAAACGATGGGATGAGGAAACAAAAAAAAATCGCCGGAAGATTTAAGTCGACTAGAGCACTCAACGTCTCACATGCTGCACGTTAATTTGCGGGATAAGCTGTCAAGCGATAAAGATGAGCATCGCCCTTGTCATTTCCAATTGCGAGATAGCCACCACCCGGACTGAACGCGAGAGCCTGTACGCGTCGAATTGCGGAAGTCGACATCGGCCAATTTGAAAACACTGTCATGCTCGGGGTATGCACGAGCCGAATGGCGTCTTTCACTGTACGCGAAGCATGGCTAAGATTTTACCGTCATGGTTGAATGCGGTCTGAAAAACAGATGTAGTCAAGTTATCAATCGCCTTTTTCGGAGCCCCCGTGCGAATACTTCCAAATTCGTTTCGCGACGCATTCCCAAGCCCCTTCTTCTCGTACACATTCACAATACCTGTATCTGAACCCACGGCGTAGTGATGTGGAGACACGCTGATTGAGGTGCAATGGACTGTGCCTTCATCTCGATGCTGATCCACGCATTCCATTTTTCGAGCGTCCCAAAAGTGCACGATCCCTGTTCGGGTGGTCGTGTAAAAGTAGTTATTGTTCACAGGGTCAAACGCTGCAGAGGTGAGCTGTCCGGGAACATGAATATGCCCAATTTGCTGCATGGTTTTATCTGCAACTAGAGTGACCCGCCCATTGTCCGTCAAAAATGCAAGAATAGAGCCATCCTTCGTCGTCACAAATTGATTCCGCACATCGTTGGCCACTTTAGCACCCCTTGGAGGTTTTCCGTCCCTGCTCAAACCACGAAGCCTCGAAATTGTACCCGAATTCAAGTCGAACTTATACAAATGTCGCTGTTCACCAGAGAGAACAACAGAGTCTCCGCCACCGGTAAAATGGGCAGAAGAAATTTGCAAATCTTTCACTTTAACGCCCTGAATTTTTGCATTATGCCGTCCATCGACTTGAAATATGCGCAGGGTTCGGTCCAATCCCGCAGTGAGTACAAGCTTTCCACTGGGATGGAACTCCACATTGTTCGCGATGGATTTGTTCGGGGCCTCCGCGTTTACGTTCTGCATTCTAATGATCCCCAAAGAACCGGCTGCCAAAACGTTATTCTTTTTCGAAACGAGGGCTTGCGCCGATCGCCGAGTCCTCTTGCTCATAATCTTACCAGATTTTTGCAAAAGACGTTTAACATTTTCGGAAAGCCCATCGTCCTCAGAATCCTGCTCCGACTCTGAACCGCTTTCATCGCTATTCTTCGATTCAGACGGAAGACGCGCCCAGTCCCCAGTTCCCCCGGTTTTTGTTGCGACCTTCTCAACATAAAAATCTCGAATTCGGTTGGCGTAGTCAGCCGTTGATATGTTCCGCTCACCCATCTGTTTTCGAAATTTGCGCGTTCGACGACGCTCCACAATATTCACTTCATCCTTTGCATCGTCTTCATCCACCCAAGCTGCTGTCCGCTGCCTTGGTCGCTTCTTGGCAGATTCACTGCCGATATTATCGTTCGGTTTATCGCTAATGTACGCAGAATCTTTTTCTTTCGCATTCCAGGCAGCAGAATCAATTGATTCCGCAGTACCGCTTCGGTCAATAAAGAAAGGCGCAACATTACTCATCTTGTCCGACGGTCTGCGAGCGCAAGCTCAAACGATGCGAGCTTGAACGGGGAGGACGATTCTCGCCGTCGCCCTCCTTCGATCATGGATAAGTTCGAGCAAAAATTACAGCAAAAAATTACATACATGGAAAAACAATCAATCAAACAGGAAATGGTGTTCTGCGTTTGACACATGTGGCTAATTTAATTGTACAAAAATCACCAATCAGAACGCTGCAGCTCGAATAGATCTTGTCTGATCCTGTTTGGAAGTAGGCAAAGCTATCATACTGTAACATATGGGGCAAGTCTCTGGCCAAGAATTGAAAAGAGCGCTTATGCAGAGGGTGCATTTGCTCTCAACAAGGCAGTTTTAATGACCTTCAAATGTTTCGCCGGTATCATCTTTGCAAATCTTGGATTGGCAGCATGAGCCCGGAACACTTCCACGAGAGTCGGCATTTGCAAGAAAGATTGGTCCAGTTGAGCTGCTGGGAGGCGAAGGAGAATTTTGCCTGGCTCCTTCACCTGTGCACAGTAACGCAAAAAGCCATTCCATAATGTCTTATTTGTCCATACTTTCTTACTGATAAGTGGTACCAAGATAGTCTCATTGAGGTACCGTTCTCGATCAGTGTGAAATTCTCGTGTTAGTAGCACAGTGTCCATCAATAATGGCGAAACTGGGGTTAGCCCAATCAGCTGCTGTAGGGCTTGCGCCACGACACCTTGCTTGAATATGGCCTTCAACTCGAAACATGCCTGGATTGCATTTGAAACAGCTGCAGTACTGTCCAAAGAATGTAGAGCGACCAGAAGTTCCGCAGCAGACACTGCAGATGGTTGCGTTTCCATGATGGCCCTAACCATCTGCTTGAAAGATTTTGTTCGGGACAATGGTTCAGACGGCACGGACGTTCATCTCCCTTACTTTGCGCAGTCTCCTCGCTTTGGCCGACGAGTAGGACAAATTAACAAGATCTCCAAGCACTGCAAGAAGGACCTTGCGCGAGAGCCCGGATAACACAGCCTCAAGGAACCGAGCATCTCCACTCATCCTGAATCGAGCATACGCAGCATCCACTACTGCATCGGACGGTCTCCCATATTTCTTTATGATTCCGTTGAGAACGGTTAATGCCAGTTCCTCCACGCCATCAGGTCCAGCAGCTTTGGTTCCTTCTTCTTCTGACTTGCCTCTTATAAGGTCAATTGCCGGGTTGGAATCTGTACCAAGCTGACCACCTAGTTGTTTCCCAAGCTTCAGCAATACATTCTGTCCCACCTCGTTTGCAGTTACATAGCATTTCGCCATATCATGTAAAAGTTCGTGTTTTTGAGCACATAAAGCAGTGAAAAGCCATGAACGTCGCTCCAGCTCTGCAACAGGGCAGCCCTCCTCATTCGCTGTCGCGATCCCCGCCTTTAAGCTCTCCACAGCAAATTCTTGGATTTTGGACGGGACAGTTCCTCGCATGTCCGCGAACAATTTGTCCGCAACAAGACGGATCGACGAACCACGAATAACTTCGTCAGAATCAATAGCTAGGCTTAGAAGTATATCCAATGCAAGCGTTCTGTCCTCGCCATATCTCTCAATCACAATGTCCCGCAACGCTTTAAGCCCTGTTTCATTTGTGAGATGTCTCGGCATGCATCGTGAAGCATTTCAATAACGCTGCTCGGAATCAATGGTGCGTCAACTATCATACGTGTGAAGTCCCGGTCATCCATTACATCCCTTGCCAATAACTTCTTCAAAATCGAAGTCAGCAGCGAGTCGTAAACTGCGCAACTTCGCATAGTAATGTTATCCTCACTGTCCGTAAGAAGTTCTACGTCCAGATCCCGGATCGGAGAACTTGCAGTAGCCAATTTGGTGTCTACAATTTCCTTTTTAACAGCTTCGGGACTCCCAGTCGCAGCGTCTTTCACACTCTCCGTGTTTGTACTCGGAATTGACGATTTGGATAAAACAATCGCTTCAGATTTTACCAAAGTGTCAAACGCCATCTCTTTATCAGAAACGGGAGGAGTTTCTTTTTGGGACGCTACTGCATCCAAGCGCTGTTTTGACAGCAACAGTAAGTTATCTCTTGCTTGTTCAATATCTTCTTGAGATCTCCCAGTCCTGTCCACAGAGAGCACAGCATGAAGCCAGGCCAATGCAAGTTCTCGTCTTGATGCAATTTTATCGACAATAAACGTGCATGCAGCATCGCACAAATGCCGAGACATCTCTGTGTCACTGAAGGCAATCTCAGCCAGTTGCTTTGCCAGAACCAAGTCCCTCAGTGGGCCCCCACCGCTTGCAAGGGTGGTTTTCTCACGCTCTAAAATTGATTTACAACAGCGGTAGAGCAGCCGCACAGAACCCTCCAATGGCAGTTTTAGGGGCACGACCGGAGGTGCATTGCGTCGAACGGGAGGACCTCTACGAACTGGCAGAATGGTAAGTTGAGACGGACGTCCTGAATCAGGGAGAAGCTCATCTTCGGCTTTACGCGCACGTTTCTGGAGGCGGGGATCGACAGGTTCAGTCGCATCGACGCCACTCGTAGAGACGTCTTGAGGGGCGTTTTGGGCGCGATTTGGGTCCTCCGGGGTATCGAGAAGCAAACGGGTCATGATGAAGTGGACCACTTCATTCGGGTGCATAGTTCGAACGATGTACTGAGCATACGCAAAGGCTTCATTCGCCGGTACAAACTGCCTCGCAATAGGAGTATCAGGTGCTCTCGGCCTCTTCAATGAGTTACCCACGGGAGCCACGGGAGCCGCGGGTTGGGCTGTCGCAATAACAGCAGCGGGTTTTACCCTCGGCCTTCCTGCTCGGGCAGCAGCCTGAGCTCGTTCTTGCTTCTGAGCCTGCACGCGCTCTTGCAAGACCATTTGTTCAAAATGCTGGATTTCATTCGCGGCTGTGACAATATCAGCATTGTTCCTTGTATGAGGGTAAACCCTAGCAGCAAGCAGGGTCAACCGCAAGATCATTACGATACTGCGGCGCTGTCCATCCGGCAATCGATGAAAGGTAGGAGACGGTGGGCCCCTTGATCCCGTAATCGCAAATACAGCCAAGACCAAAGGCGGAACTGTCAAGTCCAGAAGCTTATCTCTTCTTTTCACTAAATTCCCCAACACAGACAATGCCGTCATCAACGAAATCGCAGTAATTCTTGACTTCGGAACGTATGGAGATTCCGACTGCGGCAACGGTGGATGTGGTATATCTAAGGCGGTGTAGATCAGACCGGAGACCATGGCAACACAACGTTTCCCTTCCATTTCCAGTCGCGTAAGGTCCAACAATGGGTGATTCAGAGCGCGATGGGCGGCATAGTTTAGCGTGAAATGTTCGGAGCTGGCTCGTCCTTCTGAGTAACTGAGAGCGAGAACGACGGTCTCAGAAAATTTCGTGGCCGCATTCTGAACACCGGCGTCGGGGGAATCCATAAGATCAACCACCTTCTTCTGGATTTCAAGCCATTCGTGCAGACTAATAGCCGGAAAAACCGTCGGGCCCTCTCCGACACCGACACTAACAACATATCCAAGGACCTTTCGGAAAAGCGTTGTCAGAGCGCGGATTCCGCGCTTGATGACCATAACTTGGTTATCGGAGAGCGTGCGAACTAAAAAGGGCATGCAAGTGATGATGAACGACTTAATGTCGCGAAGACAAAATTCTTCAACGACTTGGGCCACAAGTGCGCGGGCGACGGAGTTTTCATCATTGATTCCAATTTCGCATATCATCACCAGAACGGGATGAAGCTGTTCCGGTATCGCACGGGCACGGCGGGCGTCAAGTAATGCAGCACGGGCACTATCGAGTGCTCCAACTCGCCCTTCAGCATTCAAAGTACGATCCCGCGCTTCTTGCAAATAAACATGCGCCCGGCGAAGGCCCGCATCGGCTGCAGACATGTTTGCTGAAGACGCTTGGTCTCAGATTTCAAGCGCAAAACGCTCTGCACCCCGCAAAGTGCATGCCTAAGCGACTGTCGACCTCGTTTCTATTTACCTGGCACGTCGACCCGGTTGCCGGCCATACCTTGCCGGGTCACGACTGCTCATGATCGTCTACTCAACTTCACAATAATTTTCGAGTTTTTCAAAAGATTTTTCGCCGATTTATCATACAGTAAAAATTGAACTTATTTTTTATTAAATTGCCCCATTGTCGCCTTACAGCAGGGTAGCGAGCCCTCGTTCGGTCCAGACGACTGATGATGAAGTGTGGTTCAGAGTAAGTTTATGCTATGTAACATTTGCTCGGTAGTGCAGCTTCTATTTAACGCCTTTTCGAACCTTAGAAGAAAGCCCAGCACTTGAGGAGAAGATTGCCTGCTGTTTTAAGTCTGTCTTCAGTTAGATGTTCACGTCTAGAGTAATAATCAATGTTATTGATTTCAATAGAAGGGTGCGTAAACGATACCGCTTTGCATCCTTGTAAGTAGCAGCTCTTATTCATTTCCTTGCTCTTAGACGACTCTGGTAAATAAAGGGAGGTCAACAGCGCTTCAGGTAGTCAATAATGCATCCCACGTCAGGCTTCAAAGAAAATCTCTTCGCTGAACCATACCAGCAATTTCGCCAGACTTAAGAACCCTCAAACAGAGGTCCACAGAGTCATGCAGTTTTGGTCCTTCATCATTATTTCCTTCCCTTTGCTTTTGCCTCCGCTTTTGCCAATTCCTCAGCACGCTTCTTAATCAGATGCTCTCTCAAATTGCTAAAATCTGCTCGTGCGCGCTCCAATTTCCATTCATTATCTTCAAACCACCGCTTGGGGTGCATGCTTTCCCTCCCCTTACATTGTCCCTCGCTCACGGTGTCGTTCACCCAATATACATGCTCTTTCGGGAACACGAACCCGGGAAGCATTGCACATTCAAACCCTCGAAACCGGTTTTCGCTCCACGTGAAGAGTGAGTTGGGCACTACGCATCCGCACGGGAAAAGGGCGATTCCAAACCCTGGCGGTTCAAACCTGGCAAATGCGCGCGAAACTTCGCGTACCCATTCTTTGCTTGTTGTGTACAAATACATGTCCTCGAAAACGAACGCCACAAGATCAATTTTGCTCGAGATTTTAGTCCAGTCCTCTCGCGATAGAGTCGTAAGCAGGTCCGCCGACGCCAGCTGCTCTGAGAAGTACGCTGTATGGTTCCCAATTGCTTGTTTTTGCCGCTCAAAGTTAGACAGTTGATCGAAAGACAGGTCAACGTTGTGCTTCCGTATCGCCACAAAATACACAGCCGTTGTCAAGAACGTTGCCGCCAGAGCTGCCAGCCACGCATTCGTCGCCGCATGCTTCCGCAGTTGTCGTCGCTTGCCGAATCCCTTTGTGGATGCACGAAACATTCCGCTCGCAGCCACTATTCGCATCATGCACGACGGAAATGCGTCCCGACCAGTGAGCACAACGGACGCCCCCGGACAGGAAGGGTGCGGGCGTCCTGTGCGCAAATTCGCGGGCTAAATAAGGAGTTGAGCAGGGTCTCTCTCAGGTGTCGTCGTGCAGGTAGACGCAGACGGCATTCCCGGTTCCCCGACGCGAGGTTCCTCGTTGGTACACAGGGGTGCTGTGTCAGGTATACTGCGAAGGCAATGCTGCTGGAAAAATGACGATGAAAAAGTCCTGTAATATGGAAAGGGCTTGAATTTTCGTCATAATTCGAACAACTGCCATTGGCTAATCTCTTTGACCAATGAACCCATTTCTCGTGGCACGTGGATACGGACGGTGGCAGTGCTGGCGATGAATCGGATTCATCGGATAGTGTCTGAGTTTGCACCTCGTGCAAGAAATTTTATATGCACGATGAGCGGGATGTCGTTCGGAAACGAGAAGCTAGTTCTGGATGGCTTTTGCTTTCGTCAGTTCGACGATCTGGCGTACGGTGGCACGAAGATCCCGATTGGAAAGTCTGAGTTCATGGATGTTGTGCTGAAGTACTTTGAGGAAAGGTTGAGCGTTGAAAAAGAATTTAAGGACCGCCCCGTTCTTGTGGATGGTTATGCCCCATTCTGCAAGCACATTTTCATGTCTAATTTTTGTGATGGTATTTTAGAGGGCGAGATACAGATCACGGACGAGAACCGACATTTGCTGCAGTCCAAGTATGAGGCTCGCAATGAAAACGAGCTCCCGGTCTTGACACGATTTTTCCCAAAAGACAAAGTGCACTTGCCAAAGGCCAAGTACCTTGATCTAATACGTAAGGCTATTTCGACCTTCTGCTTCTCTAACATTGTTGCCTTCAATCGATTTTTATTGTTAACATTGTGATTCATATATTTGTCATTTCTTCGAATGCGTAGTGTATAGCAGAGAGCAGGTTTTGAAGGAAAGCGAAGCAATGGGAAAACCAAATACCAACTTGGAACCTGCACCGTGGAGACTAATTGCCATTAAGGGACAAGCAGTTCCCTACGAAGTGCCTATGTAAGTTGTGCTCTACAACGGCGTGAATATTTCTCGTTCCCATTATTTGTTATGAGTTCTGACTGTTCGACATTTTTGGTCAAACTTTCGGGTAGGTCTCCGATCACAATGATGCGCAATGAGCTGATATCGCAAGGGGGAAGTGGGGTACCGATTAACAAGGAGGCATATATGCATTCCGTTAACTACTGGAAAGACCATGCCGTTGTTCAATGATATTAATCCGTCGGATGCGCCTCGCGCGGACAAGCCGTGGCCGATAGAAGCGGAACCCGTTCACTGTGAATAAGAATCTATCAGGAGCTTATATACATAGGTGTAGTAAAAATAAAATGAGTTAATACGTTACCCATATATACAGGCCTCAAGTCAAAGCCTTGCCCTCGGAATATCCTTTCCCTCACTCTCCTTTTTCCCGCTCGCTTCAGTATCTTCCCCGGACTCATGCGCGTCCCGAAGAACGGCCGTGACTACCACCTCCCCAACGCTCGGTCTACGCAGCCTCAACTCAACTTCATCACCTACTCTTCTCTTATGCCGCACCTCTCTCCACACATCCACAGCCTCGCCAACGTCAACCCCACCGACGCCAACCAGAACGTCTCCAAGCACGATGCGACCGCCACTAACAACGCGAGTACCGCGCACGCCAGCAGCATTCGCCGCGCCACCCTCTCGCACTGATAACACCAACAACCCATCTTTCAGTCCCAGCTGGCGCGCCATCCGCGGCGAGGCGAACATCACGCCTAGCGCCGGACACGGCAGCCCACGCTTCCCACGTGACCGAACCAATGCCTCTGCAGTCGCTTTTAAATTAGCAAGTGGTATGGCGAACCCTACACCTGCGAACGCACCGCTCGGACTCGCAATGGCCACGGTCATTCCAAGCACTGTGCCGCCCGAAGACAGGACTGGGCATCCGCTGCAGCCGGTGTTGACTGCGGCGTCTGTTCAAGACAAATCACAAACCCTCTGAGTCAGCGTGGTGCGTACGAATGCCGACTGCATTGCAAAATTTGCGCGACCCACGTACCGGTCTGGATAACATCGAAGAGTGGCACGCGGCCCTCTCGGACAACAATCTCACGGCCTACCGCGCTCACTACGCCGATTGTAAACGAGTGCGAGAGTCCGAAGGGGGCGCCAAGGACATGTACGCGCTGCCCGACGCGTGCTTCCCTTGACGCGCCGCGGAGCTGGCGGCATGCAGCGGGAAGCTTCGTGGGGTCAACGGTGAGCACAGCAATGTCGCGGCACGCGTCGCAGCCGAGAAGCGTTGCATCCAGCGCGCATTTCTCAGGGACCAGGAACGTTGTCTTGAATTTCACACCCCCGCTAACGACGTGCGCATTCGTCACGATGTGCCCGGCCGCGTCCCACAAAAAACCAGATCCCTGAGCTGACACTTCGCCACTGCCACTCATCACACTGATGTGTGCCACGCTCGCCCGCGCCAAACCGTATACTCGCATTGCCGCCAATTCTTCAGGGGAAAATCCATCTTCCTCTGGCGGAAGCTGCGACCACGCCACCATGTTTGCGATGTTAGAGATGCACGAGCCGGAACAGTTTTGGGAGATATACCGGAGGTGGAATTACGAGGTATGATAAATGGCCACATAATGCCTGATTTCGCAGAGATACCGACCGTCTTGATGAGAGACCCGTAAACTGCGAGACCAGTTTGTGTTGAAGTCGAACGGCAGGATCGACGGCACAAACTTCTCCCCCTCTGTGGACAACTTATCGTGCACACTCGACTCTCCGCGATGGTTAACGGTGATGGCCGCGCCTGGAGCATTCGAGATCCGGAGCGGTGCGTTTCAGTTTCGACGATGTCATAGTTTTGCGTAATTTTACTGAACATTTGAGGCTGACAAGCCAAGTTTCAAATTTCCTTCCACAGCTTCAATGCACGATTCCGAATCGTAAACCAGATACTCAACATTGGTCGCATCTCCAAGAACGGTGCTCGACTTGCGGATATTAAGGCCTACGCGAAAGAGCACCCTGCGGAAGGGCAGAAATTGACAAATTTGCGAACCATCGGCCAGATTTCTGGTAAGTTGCATCATCAATGCGGAAGAAAATTGTGTGAACGGCGAGATAGGCGCTGACAAAGGCGTCGATTATTCGCTATTTCTTGCACAGGCGTGTCCGCCGTACTCGGCCTTGTCGGCAGCACAACTGCTATCTGGCGCTGGTCGCGTACACCGCCTCTCGTCGTTGTGGGCGGTATTATGGGGACTGTGGCTGCGATGGTTGCTTCAGAAGATGTAAGTTTGAAGTGCAAGTTGTATTACGGGAACAAGTTGGGTGAAATTTGCGAGGATATTGCGACTAACATGTGGTTCAAGAATGCTTTCGACTGGCTTGTTTTCTACATTTCTCGGATATAGGTGGCATCCCTTGCAATGGGCACATACAAGTTTGATAACCACCAGGCAGTAGAAGATTTTTTATGTATGGTTAAACAAACGCGATGGGGGTAAACTTGCGCAACATTAATGGTCTCTATTTTTGACTTACTGCGGCCGCTCGTAATTCTCGTCCCCCTGTTGGACCGAGCGCAGCTTTTCCTTGACCGCGCTATCGCATCCGTAAAAACTCAATTTTGTCAGCACGCTTCCCACGCCGTTTCGCGCTTCGATAAAAGAGGAAATTCGTAACTCACGATATCCGACGCATGATCTCCGTCAGATCGCTTTGAAGGTCGCATGCAATTCGAGTCGCACGGGCAAACGACGCGCTGTGCGCAGCATATTTCTGCTCAGTCGCTTTGTTTAGCGCCCCCAGTCGTTCTCTCGCCGCTTTAAGGTCCGCGAGTCTGTGTTGTGGAAACTAGTGCATCAGTACGCCAAAATACTGTAGTTCGAAGTGTGGAAAAAAGAGGAGAGAAGCACGCACGTTTGGCGTTGATTTGATACCACACCACGCAGGTCGTCCGAGCCCAGAAGCCATGATTCAGGTCTGACAGAATTGTCTGGGTTGTCGACGAGTTCTGTCTTTTCTGAGACGGGTTCTTCAAACGGTCGTCCTGCCATCAAGGGTACGGAAAAGTATCTCAAAGCCCCTTGAAAAGCAAAGTTCAGAAGGGCAGGCCTGTTAACGAGCGTCGACAAGGTGGATCCATAAGGTATGATACTTCACCAAGAATGGAAAACACTTCTCTACCTACTGCAAGCTGCGACATTTGGAGACCGACAACCGAGTGGCATCTCTAGTTTGAACACCGCACATAATTACAACAACAGAAGAAAGTGAACAGTATTTTATGGACGTGCTTGCATAATTTGCATTTCGTTGAAATAACACTGGACTTTGTGTAACATCCTACACACGTCTCGTGGGTCCTGGTCGCTCTGCAGAAGTGTCGCGAGAAAGACCTCCGTAGTCGCGCATTACTTGCGCAATATGAATACAAAGGCAATCTCATACTTGGAGGGGACATACCTTTCGACGGAATGTTCGGCAACGCGGAAGAAGAGCTCATATGTCGCGAATGTCATGACTGGCTTCAAACATGTACATCCTGAATTCAGAAGAATTTTACTTCTTGAACTTCTGCTCAATAAACAAAACATGCTTATTAACCACAGGATCGTGTTTCATGAGCTGCAACTTGTGTGGGACGTTTTTCGGATTCTTTCGCTTCACGTACGTGTAGCCAGTCCCTGCTTGGGACACAAGTCGAATACGACCGATTTCCCCTTCGTCATTTCGTCGAATTCGCGACTGATCTTGAACACCCGTCACTGCTTGATGATGAACGACGCAGAGCGGTGATGGAGAGCGTCACTACGATTCCCCGTGCATTTTGCATCCACCTTGTACCAACGATGACACACGTCGCAAACGTGGACATTACAGTAGCAGGGATCGGATTCTTTATGGCGCTGGCGCAGTACCATCAAGAATCATCCCTGCTACTGTAAAGAGATCGTATACGATCTCTT
>JADWZK010095856.1_pt1 | contig 15243 bp, 13 predicted proteins | sample 8957641 | NCBI WGS metagenome assembly JADWZK01 (sample SAMN16576796, study PRJNA672827) | algae metagenome | host: rhodolith | place: South Korea: Udo, Jeju | collected 2014-09-18 | reverse complement strand
CCTTTTTTTCCTTTACTTCGGATACTCTTAGTTACATAGTTCAACTTCAATGCTACGACACGAAAATACAGTTTTTTGCGTGACGAGCGTTTGGAGCTCAAACGCGAGGTGGCAGCAAAAACACGGTTTCTAATGGTCAGTATGGGGTGATGAATATTTCGAATCCACAACGGCTAATTGCGCCAAGCATCACAACAAATGCAAAATACAATGTCGTCTTTAAATTGCTACGCGAGGAAATTTTTTCTTCCCTGCTTTTCTGACAGGCACGTTTTCAGTCGAATTTTTCTCATCAAAACACTTTTTTTTTTTCCAACAGAATACTTCGCAGGATTAGTGCTTCTCCATTTCTTACTACTGCAGACTGCTGTACATTCCTTTCTCCGCCGTTTGCGCTTGATGTATTCATTTTAGCCATGACCTTCTTTCTAATCTGTATGCATATACTGTACTCTATTCGTGACAGCAGTATTGCTTGCTTCTGTTTTTAGAGCTTTAACACTTGTTGAATTTTTTCACAAACTGTTCGCAAGCTTGGAGAAAATGGAGAGCTTTTTGCCCGTGCTTGCATAGCTTTGCATTCATGTTCCAGGTACGGCTCACACCACCCTTAGTCGTTGCACGGTCCACATCCATCTTCACACAGTAAATATAAATTCAACTTTTTCAGTACTTTTTTCAGAGTCTTTGACATTTGTCCTACTGGACCTTGTCCCACGTAGACCTGTTAGGAACGGTACTTACCTATTGGAGATAAATCTGAGCTCTTCTATTCATAAAGATTACATGTTCTTTGTTTGGTGTGTTCGGCTTCGGCTTCCATTGGTTAAAACTCCCTTTGCGGGAGGTGGAGGAATAAGACTACTGCACTGTAGAATCGATGCACATATTGGTTTCCACATCTGCTTGCTCACGCGGAATGACTCCGCCTTGATTCCGCGCTGCCTTATACGCTGCTCTCAGTGGATGGGAGCTTAAGTTGCTCTTGAGGAAAACACTGAATCCCACTTCCACACAGACGCCTTGCTGTCGTTAATGAATTTTTGCCCCTTCCGAGGTTCAGCTTGCATTGTCGCAGAACATAACACACGTGTCGGGTGTCTAGTTTTTGTTTTGGACAAGTACCAGTACGCTGGTACTTGTCCAAAACAAGTACGTGTATCATACAAGTAATACAATTTACTTGTACTGGTACAACTGTTCGAGATTCTGGTTTGATAACTGATTGGCAAATAGGCATCGATTATCAAATCGTTCGACTTTACAGTGACCTTGTCGAAGCGTTTATGGTCGTGGTTGGAGGCACCAGTGGGCACCAGTGTAAGCAGTCGAGTGTGGATATGGGCTACAAATAGGGGTGCTTCTACACGGTGTATCTGTACGCGCTGTCATGAAATGATCAGCACTCCTTCGGCCAACACCAGGTGTTGAAAGCAGTCTTGCGTAACGTTTTTCGCTCCATATTTCCGACCTCGATTTTTTTGATCTGGCAGGCATCGGCTTGCTACGGCATGACCAGCTTCCATGGCTCTCCGGAATAGACCTCGGTCAGCTCGAAAGCATTTTTTTGATGGACGCGACGAGCAGCAAGATGCGGCTGCCTTTGTCGATGCATTACAACCCACCGACCCGGAACTTCAGTCAATTGCGCCCGCAGCAAACCCCTGCGCAGCGCCTTGGATGTTCTCCTCTTCCGCGGTGTTCTCCTTGTGGTAAGTTCATCTTGAATCCTGTGTGCGTTTCTGTTTCGCTCTACACATTTGTCCACTAATACTCGACCATTTCTTGTGTGCGACAACTCATCTAGGCGTACGCGGCCGGCTGCGAAGTTATTATTGCACGAGGCACGGATCTCGCCGTTTTGAGGCGTCTGCGATACGCTAAACACGATCGAGTTTCCCCATCTGCCGTGGCTTTTCGCAGCACTGATGGTGCAATTGCTGCGGCCTTTGGGTCGCATATTGTCGTCTTCAACGGCTGGGATACTGTAGCACGTGACGCTGGAACTGTTTATGATTCGAGCCAGCTGGAGAAGGAAATTCACGATGTGTGTGCGACGTCTCTTTCCTGGAGCAACGACGGATGCAAACTGGCCGCAGTTGGGAAAGGCATTTTTGTCTGGAATGTGACCCATTTAGATCCAAATATATCAATGGATGACGGACTCAGGGTGAAATACTCCATTGCTTTTTCGCTCACATCGGAAGACTCACCAATTCAGTCCTCATTTGCTATGGGCTCCATTTCGCCTGATGGGTCTCTTATCTCTGCCTCCGCCTTTTATTCCAGGGTAGGATGGGTCTGGGCCATACCTGCTGTTGCGAACACACCAAGTTCGGCGCTTAGCTACGCTGAAATTGTACATGGAAATTCCGGCGTAGCCCTCAATGGATTGGAAACCTCGTGGCGGTGGAAACCCAGCGCTCATGACCGTCGACCGTGATGCAACAGTTCGAATTTGGGTGAAAGTTGCGCCCACAAAGGGTGATACCATAGAGACCAAGTCTGGCAAGTTGTCTTCTGGTGTTGCGTCGTGGATGGAGGAAATTGCCAGAAGCCCACACGCAGAGCGTACCAAACGCGCTGGTGCCGCATTTCTTCGGTGGGGCGGGGGAGGCGGTTGCGCAGAAGATGAAGATGATGCAAGTGCGACGGGAGCGTCGTCTGAATTTATCATGAGTAACGTTGCTCCAAAGCCGAGCAGGTGCCACCACTGGATCATTCGCGTAGCTGCTGGAAATGCGCAAGCGTGGCGCGTGCGCGGGCTAGATGACCGTCCACGGGCAGAGTATGCACGATTAGAGCCTGGGTCTGGAGACGCCTGGCATGGCGCAGAGCACCACGTCGAACATCAGGCAAGTCAGGAAGGGCATGGACGACCGTCTCTTAAGGATGCCGTGGTCCTTGCAACTCGTACAGTAGCCCCAATTCCGCTCACTACATCTTCTCGGCGCAAGGCTGGCCTTGTCAGGTCGTATGCCATATCAAATGGTGAACGACTTTTGCGAAGCCCAGAGCCGCCTAATCCCCCCGAATGTTGCTGCTGTGTTTGTTCTGTTCGTGCGTAGCGGAGCTACCATTCTTTCTCGCTACGACATCAGTCCAACTTCAAACGCCCCTGCCGTTTGCAGAGCACGCATTGGCGTTGGGCATTGGTCATCCGTTGTGAGCCTTGTTGCTTCTCAAGAGGGTCTGCCGTCGTCAGAAACTCGCGGTTGGTTGGCAAGTCGCGGTTGCTCTGGAGACGTTCTGGTTTGGAGGACTGATGTTACCGCGGGCGCTCGCGAACCCATCGCCATAGCAGCGCGATTGGCAGGGCCACATACAGCCGTTGCGTTCGCTCCCAGGGGACTGGCTTCAAGCACGAAAGACATTTTCGGATTGTTCGCGATGGATGCGGCATTTGGGGCATTGCGCCTTTTTGCAGTGCACATGCAACGTGGCTGGCGGAATAGGAATGCAATGCAATGTGTGGATACGGCGGAGATGGTCAGCGCTTGCATGGACCCTCGCACAATGGACAAAACTGTGAAGCAATTATTTGCTCTTCCCCTTCCACCGAAGACCGTGCACTTGGATGCGGAAAGCGCATGTGTTATCTTTGGAATTGGTGGCGGAGGTCATGTTCGTGCTTGGCATGTATATCGAGCACGGAGCACGGGGGTTGAAATTGCGCATGTCAAACTCGTGATAAATGGACGACGAATGGGACGCGCCACCGCGGCAGGAACGTGTATTGAAGGAGGTACCGGAGATGCTCTACTGGTTGTTGGCGGAAATGATGGGTGCATGCGTGTTTACAAAGTTTCCGAGAAGCATAAGCCGACTGATTCATTTGTGTACAATGCAAATTCTTCAGCGGAGACCAAGAGCAATGCACTCGTGAAAGATGGGGAAATTCATCTGGATGAAATCGCATTTTTGGGGGAACGCGACGGTTCTGAGGCTCCAGTTTGCGAAGTGCAAGTCAGTGCAGGAGGTACTCGAATAGTATCCACGCGCGACGACGGTTCAATTGTGGTATGGGAACGATCGTTTGCATCTGGTGCGGGTTGGACTATAGAACTATCTTGCGGCGGCGTGTCGGCAGATAAAATACCTGTAGCGAGGAGAAACTCAGTGCTCCTAAGCCGTGCCGATGCGGATCAAAACGTATGTGTGAAAGCAGAACCTGGAGTCGAGTCGTGTCCGATTGGGGTATCAACAGGTCATGATCGCGATGGCGACTTGTGCTTGATCACAAGTCGCCCAAATGGTGTGTTTGAAGTATTTCAGAAACCGCTGGGGACTGCGTGGGAATGTTCCGGTTCTTTCCAAAGCGTTGTACGCGACATGTCGATTACCAAGTCTGCTATTGTCCACATAGGTCCAGGATATGTTGTGGCTACTAGCGGTCGTGGCCTCACTGTCTACCGAGCAAACTTTTCTGGGAAACGTACAATATCATTTGGCGCTGATGCCGCGGGATACTCACCCTCACGTGGTCTGATGGCGCTTCTTCTACTGGTGGAAGAGTGCAACAAACTATGACGACTTTGGAGGAGCTAAATAATTACTTGCAAGTCGCGTCGCACAAGACCATCTCTTCGTCTACGTATGGTGCAGGTCGGGGGCTAATTCTACCCCCACCGTCTTTGAATATGCTTTTGGCAACTTCTGAAAACTGGGCAGGAGACAGCGCACATAAAAGTGGTGACGAGAGTCAAGCACGTACTTTCCAATTACACGTCGCCCCTACAGCTCCTGGGCGGAGTCTGTTTGCTGAGCTTATGGCCCGGTCGGAGGCCAGACTAAGAGCGGAGAACGGAGATGGAGAGCAGTCCTTGGAATTGAGGAGCTCTTCCGTAGGAATGATAGAGATCCTATGTCAGCATTGGCAGACCGACTTCGTTCTGTTTCTGTTTCTGGGATATCTCGTTCGGAAGAAACAGTGCTGTCTTCGTTTGCCAGAGCAACTGCTTCTCTCCGCGGAATTCTTCCATCACTGGATCCAAGTGGGGCGAGGTTCGCTTTGATTGTGGCTTGTTATCGTGAAGCATTGCCATCTGCGGAAGTCCCCGCCGCTATCGTCTCTTTTGCGGTACATTCCTCCTCCTGCGATGCTCTGATGGACCATTTTCTGCCACCGTTAACACCTGGTTCTCTTGGAGCACAAAGGCTTTCTAAAACAAGAGCCAGCTTTGGTACCAAGAATGTTGCCGCAGGAATGTGGGAGTCTGCTCGACTCATTGGTGCTGGGTGGTGGGTATCAACAGCGCCGAATGCCAAGAAACTCATGGAGAGAATTGCTCGTTCCGAGTTTAACTCAACTCGGAATGCGGACAAGGCCGCTATGTGGTACGTTGCGTTGGGTCGAAATTCCGCAGTGGCTGCGTTGTATAGAGCGCAACAAGATATTCGCATGTCGAAGTTTTTTCTTCGAAATTTCTCTCTCCCTGAGAACCGTACTGCTGCGCGCAAGAACGCGTATGTATTGGTTTCAAAGCATCGCTTACTTCTTGCGACAGCATTTTTCATTCTCGCAAATGACACCGCTGGAGCTTTGAATCTTGTGAAGACGAGGATCAAGGACGAGCAGCTGTACATCTTGCTTTCAAGAGTTTTGAGTGATGGGATGTATCTTAATTCCTGTCTTGAAACAGTGACAAAGCTTCATATTGAACGTGGGGACAGGCACAGTCAGGCTATTTCTCTCTGGCTTCGTGGGGAACATGAGCAGGCCTTGCTTGTTGCGAGTGAGGCAGAACCAAATGCGAAGGGCTCGCAGCCGACAGAGCTGGAACGGGCTCTCGGAAATGGCTTGCCGTCGGCTGTGTTTACTCTAGGGCATATATTGGCCATGTCAGAGCGTCCACCATTGCGTGGAACACAGTCAACAATTGAGCTGGTACAAAGCTGTCGCGGCAAAGCGGCGAGAGCATTGCAAAGCGACGAGTGTCCCGTGGCAACTCTGAAAGTGACCTTCGATCTTACTCGGGTATTGCTTGCAGAAGATAATCCCAAGAATTCTTCCCCTACTGCTCCAGCTAACGGAGTACCGTCAGGAAGGCAGTCGCGAGCGCTGCAGGGGATCGAGGTCTTCTCACTGCCGCAGACTATCTAAATTCCATTCAAGCAATCTCAGCTGCCTCTAATGCAATCAAGGGCAGAGCTGTAGCGTTTGCAGGTGCCTCTCGCTCTGGGGTCACGCGTAGAAGTTTGCTGGCGCTCGTTGAAACTGATCTGGCAGAGCTTTCTAATTCTTTTCTTGGGTTGGAGAGAACTGTGGAAGCAGCCGTTGCTGCAGCAGCCGAGCTGAGTCAAGCAGATGAGGTTGATGCTGCCGTAGCGACTTCATTGGCAGCGCTGACAATTGCGAATGGATCCAGCTCACCGAGTCGGAAACCGTTTCATCAAGGCGAGCTGGCCTTAGAAAGTTGTCTTCGAGTTGCGGTATCCCGAGCTTTGTTTCATGTTCAATGTGCAGTATCTCTACTGCATCAGCCTTCAACCACAAGTCATGTCTTGATGGATGTTCTGAATAAGACGAAAAGCGCTGTAGCAGTTATCGACAAGGCGCAGTCGTTCATTACCGGTTTGTTCGAGCAACTTTTGGTTGAATTTAAGGGGTCAGCGCTGGCCTTACGGTTTGGTGTGGGCTTCCTGCGTGGCGATTGGATTGATGTTCTGTCATCCCTCAGATCATGCGAAAATCTCTGGCCTTCGTCGTTTGCACACGGCCAGTCATCGGCAGATTTTAGCCAAGAAGGCGGAAGCGATGACGCGCTATCCGGCGTATCAGCATGCAGTCATGTCGCCGCAGATACCGTTTCCGTAGAAGCACTTCGGCACATGGCCAGTAATCCAGCCGTTCTTGGAATATCCCCCGGTCTAGGACATCGTCGCCGTCGACGAAGAGCTCCTTCAATGACGCTAATAGATCACCATGGGGTTTCCGCTGCGACGCTGCCTGAAGAAACAACCGGGGTTCCCACCTTAACTTTAGATTCAAATGACCCACTTGCACTGATAAGAATTCACCCCGCTTTGAGCTCTACTCTGTGCGCGTCCGCTTTGGCGTACTTGGCGACCCATCTTGCAAGTCGCGCATCAAAGTTTGAAAGACATTTGAACCCGCGGGTCCGCAGGAAACACAATGAGGTCACTAATCTTTTGGAAAATTGTCGCAAATCGAGTTGCTTCCGGTTGGTGGATGCCGCAGAAGCTCTTGAGCAGGTCGCCAGTGATGCAATTGCCGGTTGGATTCCATTACCGGCATTTGGCGTAGAAGCAGTGCGTGTGGGCATGGCGCATCCTGACGACTCTGCCGGGGCGTTTGTCGATTTGTGGACGACCCTGGGATGTCTCCCTGAGTATGCTCCGGTACTATCTGAAGCTGCAACGGTGGCCGCTGCAGAGCTTGCAGCTGCTGCTTCACGTGCCGCGGTGGAAGCTGCAGAGGAGCGAGATGGCGGGCGAAGAATGCGAAAACGACGTGAGCGCAAGGGTGAAGTCGTGGCTAACATTGAGAAGGAAGGGCTGCAGCATCTAGATACCACGGCGGACGTTATGCTCCATGGCGCTTACCCCGTACGATTCTCTTCTTCTGCAATGGGTCCTTGGTCGGGGCGTGGCCGTCATGCATCGCTATATCGGGAAAACGGTGCGCTTTTCCGAACATTGTGCATCAGTTCCACTGATCCTCCTGCAGTTATCGTTGCCACACCAAAAGGAATCCAGGAAATTGTGCCTTCGTCGTATACGACAATGCCAGCTGGGTTTCGTTCACACTACATGTCCCAGAAGCTGAAAAAGGCAAAGCGATCTCCCGATCAAAAGTTAGACACTCTTACGGAAGGCAAGGCTGGTTCAGGTAGAGTACCTCAACCGGCACATGACGAAGACTCCATTAGCACGTTCAATGCTGGATTTGGGGAAGGCCCGTACCTGCCTCTAAACATGAGCAAATCTGATATTCCCGGTGGAAAACCGCGTCGTTCGTCACTTGGGCATTGTAAGAATGCGATCTGGAGACGGCAGGTAGAAGCAACAGCACTTGCCACACATCCTCTTCGTCGTCGGTTTGCTACCGGTGGCACCGACGGATTTGTACGGTTATGGGATTTTGCTGATCCGATTTCGCTGGCGTCTCTAAGAGAAGAACAGTACGGGCGCGTTTCTGGGCTAAACTTTTCAGCTTACGGGAATCGTATCATGGCGGTGTATTCTTCAGGACATGTGAACATTTGGGAAGATCCTGATAATTACCGCTCGCTCGACACAGGAGTAGCAAAGCAGCGGAGAAGAAAAGCACAAGTTATTACCGCGTTTGACAATCGAGCTGCAAGTGACGGCATATTTCTTGACGAACGACATACCATCGCCGTTGTTGGAGACCCAATGGCACCGCCAGCTGTGGGACACTCACTTCGCGTCTTTGACACACGCGAGCCTCATTCTTCGTTCACCGCCAGTTGGAGCACAAAGGTGCACGACCATGGAGAAAGCCGCTGCCTTGCTCTTCTGGAAGACCGTGTTCGAATCGTGACTGGAGGCGTGAATGGGTCTCTCTCTGTTGTAGATCTTCGTACGAAGGATGCATTGCAGAGCTCCCTGCGCATGTGGACGAAGTGACTTGTCTGGCTGTGGAATGGCCCCGTGGTCGTGCTCTTGTGTCTGGTTGTCGCAATGGTGACATCAAGGTCTGGGACTCGCGAACATTGTTGCAACTCGACGTCTTGCACGGTGCCCACACTCCAACGCGTCACTATTGGAGTGGCAGCGGTATTGGTGGTCTCGTTGGGTCATATGGAACGCAGTCTGTCGCTCTCACAGACCGGAGCCTGATCTCCTGTGGCGGTGATGGTGTAGTGAAGATCTGGGGTCCCGGTTGGAGCGACTACGACTTGAACGTTTTGTAATTAATTTTGTTTTTCTGTTCTTGACAGAAAGACCCAGTGCTTTTCAGCCTCGCTAGGTTCAGCTGCCACGAACTCGTCGGTATTGGTAGAAATGGCCCCCGAGGTGGAATTCTCAAGACCGATGTAGAGCACTTGATAAGACCATTTTGTGTCCTGGACACTATTGTCAAACCTTTCTTCATAGCATTTGCTGAAAACGCGCTAAACTTGTAAAACCAAATAACTACCTCAACAATAATCTTTATGCGTCATTTTCTCCTTCATTCTTATCTTCTACGACTTCTATCAAAGGATTCTCCTTTTCTTCCTCTTCTTTGCGTACTGAGTCCGGGTTTGCCACCAGCTCCCCAAGTTCATCATTTATGTAAACATCCATGTGGACGACAGGTTCGTCGTCATTAGTACTTGAACGCCGCGTGGACCATTCATCTCTCTGGTTCTCTCGATTCCCGTCTTCGCATAATCCGCTTTCCATGGTTGGTTCTACAATAGTAGGAGCTGGAATGCTATTAAGCTTGTCACTGTCTTCAGTCAACAGAGCATTGTTTGCCGCCTTCAGTTGCGGCAGAAATGCATCAAGCTTCGCCAAAAACTCCGATTTTGGTACGGTTGATGTGGGAGGTGGTGCGCCACCAGACTTGTCAACTGTGAGCAGCTTCTCCAACGACTTGGGCATTTGCTCATTGCCACACGCACGAATGCGCCTGCCCATGTCCCCCATGTTTTTCTTCTCCGTTTCTGGAATTTGCTCCTGGGCTCAAGCGCAGAGTTCCGGGTGTGCGGCCTACCCGGAAAAACACTCAATTTTATGTGGAAACTGAAGCTAAATCCTATACTTTGAGCTTCAATTTACGCCAAAAGAGTACTTTTTACGTTATTCCTTTCCCCAAACCAGTATGATCGTGATCGCATGTTGCGAGGGTCTGCCAAGGACGGTGATCTCAACACTCCTGTCACGAGAAATGCAGGCTTTTTCGGGAATTCCCGCCGTGCGGGCAGTGCTCTTCAGGGCAGGAGGGATATGCAGGACGTCTATTCCTGCGCGGGTTGGAAGTTCGTTTCAAAAAGCACCAGGCAGATTGCGCATGATGTCAGCGGTACCTAATCCGCCTGATACCGTGATGGGAACCATTGAGAAGAAGCTCAGTGATGCTCTTGCACCGGAGCGGCTCGAGGTTACGCCAACGTATGGAGATCCTCAGGGTGCCCACGTTTCGATTGAAGTCGTCAGCAGCGCATTTGAAGGTATGGCTGTTGTCAAAAGACATCAGGCGGTGTACAAAGTCATTTGGGAAGAACTTGCGGTAAGTCTAAATGTCGATTCTAATTACAGGTTTTGTTCAAGGGGCATTTGCTTTTTCTAACTCTTCCACTGGTATATGGTCAATATCGTTCATGTCGCTGTCAGGGTCCCATCCACGCCGTTGACCAACTCGTGACAAAGACGCCCAATGAAGATCAGAAGTTGTGAAGATAAGTCTTGTTCATTATTATTAGGGTAACTAGATGGTCTTTCCATATGCAAAAAGAACTCAGTTTTGACTCAGCTCTGTACAGCTGCAATACATTTTATTTGCGTCAGCGGAAAGACAGTACGGTTTTCCAAACGTGCGCCAGGCAACCCCGGGTGACCATTGGTCATCAAGAGAAATAGATGTGCGCGGGCTAGCTTTTCGAAGAACGTGCACCATTCGCCCAAAGTTGCTTGAAAACGTCCCTATGAACCATGTGGCGTCTTTCAGCGCTGTTACATCTGCAAGAAGTGCATAAACAGCTCCTCGGTTTTGCTTCATGTAGCCCTGATTCACATGGATTTGAAAGTGCCCCGTCCTCGCCTCTGTGCCTGGCAGCGCTATCACCAGTCGACCGACCCCCAGCAGTGTCCTCAATTCCTTGAGAATTGCACCGTCATCCGTAGCGACAAACACTGGCAGATTTCCGCCAATACATTGCACTGCTTCCACGTACCTATGGAGAGGCACATCTGCAACCTCAACTCTCTTGTCCCCTCGTCGCACATGGACCCCAATGTATTCTCCTTGGAGCTGAGAACGCCGGATTTCCGAAGTAAGAGCAATACAGCCTCCTTAGTCTGCCTGTTCAATTGCCAAAGCTGGTGTGCGAGTTGTCGAGACATGGTGACTGTTCCATTCGAAGCGTGTGCCAACAGCGCCGCAGCTCGACGCATTGAAGTCGCAGATGACACGCGGATGCATGTAGGGGAAGATGTTGGCCAGAGCGCAAGATCTGTGCACCGACCTGCGTGGACACGCTTGCGGTTAAAGTAGCACGACCATCCACGATATGGGGCACATCCATAGTTCCAGTAGCGACCTTCTATGATATCGAAACGTGCATGAGAGGCCTGAGCTACTGCAGCCGCATCGATCACGCGCAAGAATTGGGATCCAAAACCATTGAATCTTGTTTCGATGTATTGCACAGGTACGGAAACAGTCGATTTGAAATATGCGAAGGTGGTCACGAAACGGTCTGCATGGTTCGGGTCCACTGCTTTTCCAGTAGGAACCCGTGGCGTTGACACCAATGACCATAAAAGCGCTAATGCAACGATACACCGGAGAAATCGTCCGATTTCTTTGAAACGTCGCCGTCTGATCCGAAACACAGACTTTATCCTCACAGAAGAAATGGTCCGCATGTCCTGTCAACTGGAAAACTCTTTGGCGTGCATCATGCATGTGTATTTCAAGAAAGGTTAACCGACGCTGGGAAGGTTGTTTCTATTTTAGATAATCCATCTGACATTTTTATCCTCCAAAAAAAATTTATTTTCTTATGTAGTGTCAGTCATCCAGATAGATACTGTCGGTCGGCGAGATATCATTCAATTTTATAACGCATGTGTTATAAAATTGCTAATGAGTTCGTTGCAACGAACTCATCAACAACAGCAAAATCGAGTCTAGGTGCAGCGTTCTCCAAGCTAGAACCGAGGAGGCAGGGAGTGCAGACATACTGACAGGAACCGCTACAGATATACAATACAGAATTTGCTATTTTGCTTGTTCAGCACTATCTTCTTTCGGTACATACACTACGATCCTAAGTTTCTTTTGTTTGAGAAACGACCTCATGTGTTCGTGCATTAGAGAAAACAGTTCCTCTTTAGGTCCCTGCATATCCAGTATATTCTGCTTCTTGGAATCCCGGTAGCAGTCCAACACAATCACCGTGGAAAAATTCAGCGACAAGTCATTGTTGTCAAGGAGAAGGTGAACGCGCTTTGAGGTACCGACGGCAGACTTAACAACGGACTTGCGGCTATGCTTTTTCAGCCATGTGCGCTGATCATCGACAGATATGTGCTTACTGAAAAGCTTCCCGACAGGGGCTCCATCGTACAAAGACTTTGCCAACCTGACCGCACGCACGGCACTGGATGCAAGAGCTATGCAAGCCACGCTTGGAACGGCACCTCGGGACCACTGCGGGCACGTTGCATAGTCCTCCCCAACAGCTTTTTTCACAATGGAAGCCAGGTCCTGACCAGTACAATCGCCGACGCTCAGTACAATGTCGTTGGTCCACTCTTCCTCAGAAACTTCGACATCCGTTAGGCGGTCGCCGACCCACTCGCGGTACAACTTCCAGAGAAAAGCGGCAGCATTGACACGCAGTTGGTGATCGGCAGCAAGGCGGTCTCGCTCGAAACGGTTCTTGCGTTTTTCGCTGAGCTTGGCGTGCTTACTCCTGTTCTTGACCAGGCGCTGCTGGCGGAGCGTTTCAAGTTCTTCTTCAGTAAGCTGGGGAGCTGCTGGACTTGGAAGTGAGCCAGGAGATATAGATTGGGTGGGAGTTGAACCACCAGCGCCAGCAGCACCAGGAGGTGTTTTCTGGATGCTTCGGGAAGGATTCCGTGAACCCGACCGCACATTGGACTTCCGCCATTTGTTTCCGGAAGAACCCCCTCTGCGGGCACCACGGCTCCGCTTCATTGCACTAAAGCTGCATTGAAAGCGAGACTTCGAATCGTGGCCGGAGGCGACGAGAGGAGGCAGCGCACAGCGGTGCTGTGCGCGACGACGAAATTTACCCGAACAACCAGAATCTCTCGGTGGCCATTGTGGGATATGATAAGTGAACGAATGATGTTAAATTTAAATAGTAAAATTTAAAATTTTAATATTGTGCCGGAAATGTAGAAATGTAAGCAGAACAGTCATACTGCACTGAAACGTAAGTCAACAGGAATGTATCATACTTGTAAGCACATACTATTATGTCGCAGTTGGCCCGACGCCACGTGAGGGCAAGCGAGACCTCTGCGACCTGGACGGGGTGGTGACAGGGGACAATATGATAACCTGGTGGTGATCTTGTCGACGCGCACCGGTGGCTCCTCCGTTTTACGGCATTTGGGGACAGGACGTGCAAGATGGATACGGTTCATAACGAGCGTGTGGTGCTCCCAGTTAACATATTTTGAAACTTTTTTTTGATGTCACGGGGCCCGTGTCGCATGTTACTGCCGGTAGACGCAACATGAGAGCCTTCAAAGTAAAACTTCGGCTGGGCCTAAATAATGTAGATCTGAAAGGCTAAACTCTGAAGCAATATGACAGGGAGAAGCACAAGAGTTTGGAGCAACCTCAGTCCGCGAACTGCTGTGAAAGGCGCTTGAGAACCGTCAGATTGTGGATCTGGCAGAAACAGTCCAAACGGTGCACAAAAATACGCGGGATCTCAGACCTACAGTACAGTACTTCAAAGCGTATGCCGCCGAGGGGAGAAAAGGTGGGTTTGTTTTGCCTCCTTAGAGGTGTATTGCAAAACAGAACTGGCAAAAGTCTTTCAGCGTACAACAATACAGCATCGCGATGTACCGGTACAATATTGCGCACGGCCATGCAGTATTGCAAGGGTTTAAGAGCGGTTCCTGGCCGTGACGAAATGTGCCCAGCAAAAGGCAGCTGCAAGATATCAGCTTTACGTCGTGGGTGAATGCGGATGTTGAGCCTTGGACTGGGTGGATCTTTTTCAGTTCGTACAAGAAGGGCCACTTTTGAATCATGGCCTGACCAGAACATGATTTACTGTACCATGAAATTCTCCAACCAGGGGGGGCCTAGCACAGTAATAAAAACTCACTATTTCGTCCATAAAATTCCCTCAAACCCACCCAGCACGGTGCATTGGAATTCAGCAAGGGTCCTCGGCCTGATCAGTCGTGGTCCAAAAGTTTTTCTCAAATCTACATCCCCGCCCACATATATCATACTTATCCACGGATTTCAAATTGGCGCAATCAGAAGCTGCCACTTATCTATATCTGCCACCTTGACTCAAAAACTTTGGCAAACACGGTAATTTAGCGACATTAATGGCGCAAACGTGGAAGTGGAAATTCGGCTTTCTCGTGGTCCACTCTTTACAGATATGATATTCTGGCCGGAATTTTTGAAGCACCTCTTGAACTAAGGTAGTGCAGGTTCAGTCCACAGCGCGGCAGAATCCGCGCAGGTCCATCAAGATCCGACCTTCTTTACAAAGGGCTGGGGCTCGATTCGGATCCATCCGGCCACGCCGATCGCTCATTTGGATCGCTCACTGTGAGCTCTGTCTGAGTCTTTCATCTGAAATTATGTGTCGCTGTTTCGGTAGAAGATGCGGAATTGAAATGGGACGGGTGGGGAAGCGTAGGCGAATAACAGGCGTAGGAGCGTTGGATGAATGGTGCATAAGTGTGGGTACCATACGGACCGATCTGTTAGGTAAAGTCAGTTTATGTTGTTCATTTTTCGTGAGCCTGGGGTGTGGGGTGGAGACTTAAGTTGAACAATAGCAAAATGGAAGGTATGCGCGAGTGTAAATGAGATTGGAACGTTGCATGCCGCATTGATAGGCAGTTAACATTTTAGACCAAACCCCGGGAACATTATTCAATGATATTATCGGAGTGGGAGGGCCAGGACGGGGAGTACCAGAAGAAGAAACAGGGGAGTGCACCCTTACAGTCCGGATCGGGTTGAGGATATCAAAGGAGAACAAGAAAATGGGATGGTTGGTTGAAAACATAAGAGAGGCGGAAGAGAGGGTGGAATGGGAAAAATGACGTGATGCAACGTGCTATTCGCATGAACCAAAAAGAACAGGCACGAGCCCGGCGGAGGCGGAAGAGGTTCAAACGTTGGCACTAGATTAACGGGGGTCCAGATTATTGGGCGTCGACATTCCACAATACAGGGGGGGGTCGCGATATACCGCCGCCCTGGTTCAAAGCTATATTTTGGCGCTATTTCAAGTTAGGCGTTAACTCAAGTTTACCGAATTTTATTATCAGAAAGACTAGGAACGTCTAGGAAACATCTCAGTAATGAGC
>JADWZK010020461.1_pt1 | contig 15273 bp, 14 predicted proteins | sample 8957641 | NCBI WGS metagenome assembly JADWZK01 (sample SAMN16576796, study PRJNA672827) | algae metagenome | host: rhodolith | place: South Korea: Udo, Jeju | collected 2014-09-18 | reverse complement strand
AGGCGCTGCAAAACTGAATTAGGTGATTACGCAGAATACAGTACTATACAAACCGCCGCACCCCCTTTTGTACTCTATTCTAAATCAATTGCCGAATGCCCGCCGGCGGGCGGCGACGAAGCTCCTTTTACTTTCTTTGCGCTTCTAGAAGGAAATTGCAGCACACGTATCCGATCTCCTTTTCTCAAAGTCCACCAAGCGTCTCCATTCCTCATCAACACCGTCCCCGAAAAAGTTTTAGTTCAACTAACCTTCCCGAAAGGCTATGTAACAGAGTTACTCAGATTCACAAGACTCAATGTGAATTACTAGGAAACAACCGCCAAGTAATTGCCGCCAAGAATTATGAGTCAAAATATTAGACGGACTTTAATGCGTAGTCAATAGCTCCTATTAGTAGGTCGCACCTCTCACTCGAAGAGAGAAAAAGAAGACACGAAATGCAACACCGAGGACAATTGACATGTTCAGTAAATCGTTGTGTTATTGTTCAAGTCCCGTGCCTCACACTTCGTCACATTTGGTAGCACCTCTATCGATTCTCCAACTGGAAGCGCTCAGTATGCCGCCGAGACGCCAGCCGCAAATGGACCCGGATGCCATCGCCGAGAATGCACAGGCTATCACAAACATGAAAGCGGAGTTGGATTCTCTTCGTGCTATTATCGATGCGCAGCAAGCTACAATCGCAAACTTGCAGCGGTCGGCCGCATCAGGAAGCCAACCGGAGGAGGCTCGCACAAGCTCGTCGTCCATCGCACAAAACTTGAAGGCGCCACCTATCCCGTCATTTTTAAGCCAAACAAGATGAACGTACATCCGTAAAAGTAAGATGCTTCATTACAATGTACGGAAAGTTGGTGCACTGTCGAACATGCCTGAAGAACGGATGCTGGAATTAGACGAGTGTTACCTACAGGATAAGGCAGCCGCGTGGATGATGCGTCTCGAGAAGACGAACAAAAAGCTGACAACTATCACCGAGCTGCAAGAATGCATGATTAGCGAGTTTGTGCCGTCTTATGAAGTAACTAGAGCGAAGCATGCTCTTGTTAAGATTAAGTATAAGTCAAATATCGAAAATCATATTTCGAGATTTCAAGACTACGTCGAGATATGTTCGACGCCTCTGTCAGAGGAATATTTGTTTTTCTTCCTCAGCCTACCACCGAAGTATAGAGAGAAATATACCCGACTAGTAGCCCAAATGACATGAATGAGGTCTATGATCTTGCAACAACTATCGAAATTTCCCTTTATTGGGGTAAAGAGGATAGCGCGAATGATAAGAACTTCAAAAAATCAGGCGGTGCGACCAAGGCGTCGGAGAAAACTGTTAAGGATGATTCTATGATATCTTGGGGGAAAGCCAGGAAAGGAGAAGGCGATATGTACTGCAAGAATGACAGGTGTATGAAGTGCGGCAAAAACGGTTGGCCCCTGCCGTAAAGAATACGATGCAAAAATGGACAAGGCAAATGCAAAAAAAGAGTAACGCCACAGTCTGGTGTGGCAACTCTGTGCGATGACGATTTCTCATCGCTGGCGCATGCACATATGGCAAGGCCGACCTTGTCCTCAATTTCAATTGAAAACGACGTGGAGATGGCATTTGAGGTTGAAGTCAATGGGACACCTGCTGTCGCTCTCCTGGATCCTGGTGCGTCTCATATATTTTTATCCAAAGAGTGCGCTTCGCAATGCGGACTGACTGTTTCTGGGAGAGAAGAGACAAGTGTTCAACTTGGAGATGGGTCAATGATTGCTGCTTTGGGAACGACAACATCTCATATCCAGATGGAAGAGATAGAAAGTGAAGAAGTATGCTACACTGTGCCTATTACAAGCCGTTACGAAAGGCCATACATAATAATTGGGCGATCTTGGTTGCGAAAGCACAACCCAGAAATCGACTGGACTACATGTATAATTCAAGTACCGAGATCAGATGGGAAGGTTCCAAAGATTCGGCCACGAGCGTACAAAGAAAAGAAGAAAGTAACTATGAAGCATATTTAAATATAGAAATTACGCCAAATTTTACGTAAAAGGACTCATGAACTTTTCACTGTTCGCGTTCAAAAATCAGCATCTGGTAGGAATGTCACTACCGAATTCTCCCCACTTGTGGAATGATACAAGGATATTTTTTTGGAGGAAATTCCAGACGAGCTCCCTCCCAAGCGTGAGATAGACTCCGAGATTAATCTCAAGTCAAATGAAGCACCACCGTTACGTCCGGTAATACGATTATCTGTCCAAGAACTTGCAGAACCAAAACGCCAGGTACAAGAATTACTATCCAAAGGACTCATCAGACCGTCTTCCTCGCCATATTGTGCTCCTCTATTTTTTTAAAAAAGAAAGATGGAGACCTTGGGATGGTCTGCGACTACCGCGCCTTAAACAAGATAATCATTAAGGATTCAAATCCTCTTCCGTTAATCAGCGAAGCACTTGACCAAGTTGCGGGAGCCAAAGTGTTCTCGCAAATAGATCTGATCGGTGCATACCATCAGATGCGCATTCGTGCAGGAGATTGTCCAAAGACTGCAATCAGAACACGCTTTGGAGCTTTCGAATGGCGAGACCTATGTTTCGGCTTAACGAATGCTCCAGCATCATTCTCTCGCATGCTATCATCATTACTGAGAGATTTAAACGGCGACTGCTTAGTACTCTTTCAGGATGATGTATTGGTCCACAGTAGCAGTATTGAAGAACACAAGAAACATTTGCAAAAGCTATTCGATATACTATGAGCAAACAAACTGTACGCTAAAAGGCGAGAGTGCTCGATCGGTGTCGAAGACGTTGAGGTTTTGGGTCACAGACTGAATGCAGATGGCGTTCGAATGCAAACGAGGCACATAGAAGCGATCAAAGAATGGCCACCTCCAACATCAATCAAGGAGGTACAACAGTTTCTAGGCCTTGCTAATTACTACCGCCGTTTTATCAGAGGCTATGCTCGTATAGTCCAACCAATATCTCATTTGATTCGGAGACATATCTTCAAGTGGGAGGATGATCAGATTAAGGCATTCAAGGATGCAAGGGAAGCTCTTACATCTGCCCCTCTACTACGAAATGCCAACGCTACCGCAGAATTCGTACTTTCTACTGATTCATCCAAATATGCGGTAGGTGCAACACTAGAACAAGAAGGACACCCAATAGAATTTCTCTCCCATGGGCTATCTGACGCGGAGACAAATTGAGATACTGGAGATCAGGAGCTCTTAGCGTTTATAATCGCACTCCGAGAGTGGAACGTGTATTTGAAAGGAGGCCGTTTATTCTAAGGACTGATTATGAACCCATAAGGTACTTCCAAATAAAAGCTCGATTGTCCGGCAGACAGCACCGGTGGCCTGATGAACTTCAATCATATTCATTTCAAGTACATTTTGTATCTGGCAAGCACGACACGGTACCCGATGCCCTAAGCCGGCCGCCAGACTACACCCCTGGTTTAAAGTCTTTAGAATTCCGCGCTGATGGTTTCGAGGACAGAATTCGAGAGGGCTATGAAGTTGACGACTTCTCAAAGATATTGCAAAATGTCTTGAGAGACGGAAAGTCCACCTCATATGGCAAGATCTTGAGGTGTATTTCAAACTGTACTTTCAAAGACGGCTTTATTCTTTGGAAAGGTACTCATCACACTCTACTTTTTGTTCCTAAATATAATACTTTGAGAGAAGATTTTATCAGCAGCTTTCATGACTCATGCCATCTGGGAAGGTACAAGGTATACAATCGCTTAGTGGGCTACGTGTATTGCCCTCACATGTTTGAAGACGTAACAGGTTACATTTCCAGCTGTCACGACTGTCAAAGCAATTATATACCGCATGAACTTCCAGGAAGAGAACTCCAGCCGCATAATACCCCTGACAGATGTTGGGAGGTGATCACTGCTGACATTTTAACTGAGCTGTGGTGCGCACGGTAAGTAACATGCTACTAAGCTTTATACAGCAGCAACCAAACCTGCGGGACAACTATCTGAGCCAAGTTGATTTTGAATATAACTCTTCAAAGATTTCCACGCCAGGGTTTACCCATTTGAAGTTAGTACAGGCAGTACTCCACACAATGCCCTTACAAGATCATTAGAAGTATGTGAAATGTCACTCGGCAGCTGAGTACGTCGAAAGTCTTCAAAGATTTAAAAATCTAGCAAAGGAGAACATTGCCGCGGCAAGAGCAAAACAGAATTACTATGAAGATAAGAAACGACGATCTATTTGAGAAAGGAGATCTCGTCATTACAAGATCTAAATCTCTGAGTTCATTTAAGAACTCCTCGATTCCATCCAAATGGAGGCCGAAGTTTCTAGGTCCATTCCCGTGACATACAAGATTGAATTACCCCTTCGATGAAGCGTGATCATAATGTAGTGCATGTGTCGAAGATCAAGAAGTATATAAGACCAGCAAACGAAAGCGGGCCGGTATCGGTGGTTATTGACACTGACAGTAATGTGAAGCAAGAAGCGACAAAAATCCTCGACAAAAAACGCGAAGGACGAAGAGTATACTATCCTACACTGTTTGAAGGAGACGCAGAAAGCGACGCAATCTGGCTTCCAAAGACCGAGCTAAAAAACTGTATGGACCTTGTCAGAGAATATGAACTCGACGAGGACGTCGAAGTGCAAACAAAGGGTGAGTGTAACAGGGTTACTCAGATTCACAAGACTCAATGTGAATTACTAGAAAACAACCGCCAAGTAATTGCCGCCAATTAATTGTGAGTCAAAATAGTAGACGGACTTTAATTCGTAGTCAATAGCTCCTATCAGTAGGTCGCACCTCTCACTCGAAGAGAGAAAAAGAAGACACGAAGTGCAACACCGAGGACAATTAAGTTGTCCAATAAATCGTTGCGTTATTGTTCAAGCCCCGCGCCTCCCACTTCGTTACAGGCTATCAGTACATGGAGAATCCTACACCGGGATCATGTTCGACCTTTCAAGTCCAATTATATTTACTCATAATCCGGAAATAAGTAACAATGGAGGAAATGATGCCTAGGAAAATTGAAACAGAGACGAAAAGGCAACCGTATCTCTATTCCATAGGCCAATGTCTCCGCATTATGGATTCTTCCTTCTACAATAGCCTCATGTGCTGTCGAAATTATTCCAGTACTGATAGCAAATATGTATTTCTACACGCGAGAACAATAAGGGATTCATAAACGACTCACGGAAATACGCGCTACAGCAGCGAAAACTCACGCAAAAGCTGTGCAGGTGCTTCGAGAAAGCAAGTGCTTTGCCAGAAAAATCTCGGAGAGGGCCAATGTCGCGCCACCTCAGTATTAAAGTTAAAGAAGTTCATGTCTAAGCAGGGTCTACACAAGATGATCTCTGCCACTTGTAAGGGAGAAACCCAATCTCTTTTACCTTCTGAGGAAAAAATATTTGTAAAACGCTTAAGTTTTGCAGCGAAAGGAAGATTTGGTAGAGATGAACCGCAGTAATTTCCATAATGCCGGGGTTTCTTTATTTTTTAACAGAGCTCCGTTTGAGATATTTCTGTACCCACTGAGAATCGCCTACGTCGCACCGAGCTTCCATCATGAAGCTCGGTGTAAGATGTAGATTCAGGGATGATCTCTGGTTCTACATCTCGCTCATGACTTATTTACATATTAGGAATCACCTTACAAAAACTTCCGAAGACATTGCTGATTTTATGAAAAGAGATATTTTGATGTGAAAAGCCTTTCAGTTGAAGCGAAAACAATATTTCATTATTCTAATTCTCCTGAAGAATTTTCTATCGTAATTATACACTGGGAGTTTTCATTTTAAACAGGTCCTCTCTTAGACAACTTTAATTTGAAACCATAAAAGCCTATTTAATGCTTCCGTGGAAACTATTTCAGAATGAACCCCGAGTTCGAGTTTTCTCCTACAACTTTCAGATATTCTTTTGCGATAGCGTATCTAATTTGGTCCAGATTGTAATTTTGTACAGGTGCATTCCCATTGGTAGACTTCATGTCACAAAGTGTCGCCGTCTGGGGCCATCATTCTCCCCATCAAGGCCGTATTCTCGCTTCATGTGTTCTCAATGCCAGAATGAACTTGTGAAAAACATTTCAGGTCAAATATTTGCTCTAAATCACAAACTTTCACTTTTTACATGATACGTCTCTCATTGCACTTTATCAGTGAATGCAAGATGGAAGCTCCAGTCTCAGAATTCTTCTCTGTATTGAAGAAGATTTACGATCCCATTCGCGGGGCTGCATTCACGTCACGGAAATTAGGCAGCCTTAAAGAAATTTCACTCCCGTGCGGTGGCTCTTTTTGATTATTTCGCCTTTAAAAGGGAATTTTCAGTACGGCCACTATGCTTTTTTGATTAAACCATCAGCATGGAATTTTCCTCTAAACCCAACAAAAAAGAACATTATTCGATTCAAATGTACTCTTTCGCTTTTTCCCCAACATCTCCTTTCCGTTTCCATTTTACTCCGCTTTAGACTCTTATATAATCAATTTACTTATTTTCGCACTTATTTCGTGAAGAGAAATGCATTCTTGACGGTTTGATCTTCCTGAAAACGACTTAAAGGTGTCATTCAGCAGATATGTTTCACCTGTCAAAGACTATCGCGCGTCTCAAATATCATTATAGCATTGATTTTGAACTACATGGTCCGCTGTATCCTCGATGGGCTAAAAGTATTGGCCTGCACGGAGACAGATATTCTCCAATAATTCGTAGGGTCATTTATATAATTTTCATATATCCAGCGCCGGACACATAATGATATCCCCAAACTTCTAATGTTGCCAAATACATTCTACCATAAATTTTTGAATGAAAATAACCTGAATATTATCCATTTCGTCGCGATATAGTCTCATTTGCTAAGTGTCTCTGCAAAAGTAAAATCAAAGAACAACGAAGAACAGGCGCAGAGTGTTAAAGGCTGTTCTAGAAACCCAAGGTATGTAAGCTGAATTTCCGAATGTATTCTTTGTGAAGATGCCACAACACCTCCATCTAGTCTCATAGCCGATAGTAATTCACGGAGTACAAAGCTATTCCGTCGAAATACCGTCTTCTACACATGGTGAAAGAGTCCATGATGCAATTCAATATCATATTTATTGTAAACCTGCACAATAATCATATTTTCCTGCAGCAAGCTGTCAGAGGATCAATAAACTGACAGCGGAAACACAGCCGCTATGGTCTTACTTGGTCCTTTTCGGAACACTTGCTCTTGTTTGATTGTCCGGGAAACGCAATATTCGACTTCAACGGGTACAGGCACTCATTATGAATAACAGTGAGCAAATCAAAATTACAGTTGACTATTATAACCCTTGTTTCTAATATAGGTTTCAGTATTACTCCTGGTGATGCATTCGTACCGCTAACCTGTGCGTATCACACGCCACACTTCAATTCCGCCTATTCCTACAACACAGATGCCCACACCAAATGACTGCAGTGTGAGACTGTAAGCTATCGAAATGAGCAGTTATACAATTTACCCATACATAAACAACTGGTAGCTTACTGCGCACTTTTCTCTACGTTGCTATCGGAAGTGTGATGACGGTCTTTGAGTCGCGGCGACTCAGAGACAAGAACCCTGGGTTCTCGGCCAGAAGGTGATCAAGCATTGCTGTATGCAGATACAATGCTTTGCCCTCGCGGACGCCCCTTTTCTGGTAAAGCAATTTTGCTCGTTTAGATGGTTCTGCTCCTTGCGGGATTTCCAAGAGATTCCGGTAAAAATGATCGAGGTGATTGTAAAAGATGACGCTTTCCAAGATCTTCTAATCAACATGTGCATTGGATGAAGATAGCGTTACACACCTTGCCTGTTAGAGTATAACTTCTAGCAGCATATATGAATCACACTATGCGAAGAAATCCATTGAGCTGGAGCGAAATAAAACAGAACGTCTAGTATACGCTTATTAAATCCACAACATTGATCCAGAAATGAAAAACAGCCGCCATCTTTTAGATGATGATAAATATTTCTCCAAGAAAGCAGCTGTGCTGCTGATTCAACACATGCCTAGAAAAAATTGTTTTTGTGCTTTTCAGCTGAAGAACAATTTTTAAACTGTACAACTTCTCCTGCTGGACAAAAATAACTTTTCGAGAAGTTTTCAAGTTGCTTCGAGAGAATTGGGTATAGAAAACGGGGATTCTATCCATACAAATTACCAAGTCACTGAATATGGTATAATTCAAAGAGAAAGGACTATCGGTAGTAAAAATATAAACAACGGCAACGCAAACTTTCTCCATGTTGTTCGAGAAAATCATGATGTAAGATTTCTGACTAGATCAGCTGAAAACCTTTGTGTAGAACCAAGACGCAGTTGGCAAAATAGCAGATCTTACTTTCTCTGCAGAGGTAAATGCTTTAAAAATCAAAAGAAACCTAAATAAACGAGAATAAGGACGCAGGTTTTGTATGGCGGCATAGATTCTATGGCATACGCTAGGTTCAATCTTATCGAATTTAGCGCCGTGAATGGCGTCAATTCTCTGCTCCATAACGCAAAAATTTGTAATTTTTTATGTTTCCGACTGTTACACTTGGGATACGAATGGAGAGACAAATATGAATACTATCTTCCCCAAATTAAAAAAAATCTTCCTACAGAGAAATACTTAATAATATAATTTACATAACCAGTAGAAAACTGAATGCCACTACATCTTGATCACATTTTTCAATACAATCGTCAGAAATTGTAACACACCGGTAATTTCCCTACGCCCCACATTGCCAGGCCTGTTCGAAATAACGGCAAATAGAAATATTCAAACATTAAGCTTTTGCTATTTTAGCCACAAAGAAGCTCGCAAAAACTATTTTAAAAAGTGAAACGCATTCAAAAAAAGAATTTCTCGATTCAAGAATACAGAATACTACAAAATAATTTTTGCCAGAACACGCTTTGTTTATTTACAGCAACAGTACACTCTACAGTTGAGAGAAAAGAATATATATATGCAAAGCGAGCGCAATTTTATATATCACACAATCAGACGTTGAAAAATATTTGAGAGACAAAACCTACATTTTCCTCTTCACATGTCCACGAATTTTTGTGTTATTAGATTCCTAGACCGAATCTGCTATATCTTCTTCTCTGAATGAAGTTTACCAAAGCAATATTATATTGTATTTGGACTCAATCGAAGTTCACAGCTCTCTAATAGATACAATTATTATGCATAATTTGATGAACAAGTGTCAAAAAATATTGTGCATTTCATAATCAACTACCACCAAAAAAACAGTCGTGATCGTTCGTCTACTGCAAGATGCAGCAAGAAAGAAGGCAATTTGAAAAGAGCTCATTCTTTTTATGAAAACGACAACTTAAACACCAACAGTACTCTATCACAAAGGTTCGCTATCAATAAAAAAGGATATTCCATTTCGAATCGCAGAAAGCGAAGGCACTTCAAATTCTAAATATTACGTTTTATTTGATGACGCTATCTGTGGACTCGATTACGAGTTCTGTGCTGCAATGAACTTCGAGAAAACCATTTCGTTTAGAGCTCTGGAATAATTGTCAATTCATGAGCCAAACCTATCGCAATCGTTGTCGTGGCTCCAATGCGCATCGCAGCTGTTCTGATCACTGTAGAGACGGGGCAATCAAGGTTCTTAATCAAGTCAAGAAACATATCAGAAGAAAGTGAGAGATGACAGACACAAGCGATGAAGAATTTACATGCTTATATGGGATAAAAAAGTATGACATATCAAACTTTATTCACGAAGGCATATAGGAGATTGAAACTATTTCCCTGTACAGCTCACGAAGAAGATCCCAGAATAATTGTAATGACAGCTGGGGATATCAGTCAACGGCCTCGTTGCTATGAAAAGTTATATTCGAAGCTCTGCAAATATTTCTTTACGGTGCGATAAAGGTCGAGAGACCAAAATCGGAAAATTTTGTGCAGAGCAGACAGCGGGATTTTATTTGTGGAGAGGTTCTTAAAAGAAGAAACATTACTGGCGGAGAACATGCGGCATGCAAAGATTCTGATTTCGGAAGCTTCCTAAACTTCTAAGACTCCGAGAGCATGCGAGAAAACATGTCACAAGTTAACCTCTAGATGTACTTACAAAACTAACTCTAACTCGTCGCTATACAAGGATATGTTGAATTGAAAAAAAGGAAAATGTATGTATGCACATTACTTATCAAGCAAACAGTAGCAAGAACTCTTTTATCTGACTTACGTTGAAAGATCTATTTTATGAAATTAGGAAAACAGACAGACACATTTTTGGACAACTATTTTTAATGCTATTGTGATGTAAAAAGATTATCCAAATCTGACATAAAGCAGTTTTTCAGTTTACGCGACTATAATCTAAACAGACTTCCACAATTGCCGCCATTGCCTCCTGGCCTCCAAGTCACCATTACGCTAAATACGTCTCCAAAGCACGGATTAGCTATTGAGCGTACAGTAAAAAATTGCTAGGGGTCAGTATTCAGAAGATAAAACGTTTACATCAGAGCTATTTAAAGATAGCCCACTGAGACTAGTAGTTTCATATTATCTGAATGAGCCAGAGATTGAAAACACTTCTTTATGTGCCTCAGCATCCGGTTTTCCTTACTTTGGGGGCTCATTACTGTGGGACAAAAACTGGGATAAAATATTTTCCGTTCTTTTGGACTTCTCAAACAGTAATAAAGAAAAAGAACGTCTTCATGCATTATGTACGATAAAATTGCTTGATTTTTGCGAAGGAACTCTTTTTCCTAGAGCAGCAAATGGTGAGATCCAAAAAAATTGATGATAGAACAAAGAGAAATTCGTTTAAAAATATTCCATGTTTTGCAATATGGCAAGACGAGCCACTTTGAAATTTCGGACTGGTGTAAAACATTGGCGACCAATCATTCCCTGCCATTCGTACAAAACAATGGTATGAGTTTGTTTCAGATATCAAATGCTGATCTTTCTCAATATGGTAAATATTACAAACTCTGTTATTCTTTCCAAGTATTTTACCCTTATCTGCAACAATCATTTGCAATAAATTCTTAGCACCCTTCAGAATTGCTCAGCACTCTGAAAAAAAAAGTGCATGACTTTCCAAAACCAATTACTTTATTTTTGCCAGAAATAGGGTTTATTTTTAAAAAAAAACGAAATTTTAAAAATTCTGTCAAGTTGTGCATATTTCAATAATAGTCTTGAGACGCTTCCTGATGTGCTAAAAGTCGGAACTTCTATTTTTTGTCTACATTCAGATGAATTGAAAGGGAAATGAACCTTTTTTCGACTATTCTCGGGCAATCCATACTTTCGGTGACTAGTCGCGTCTACTTGCCCTCGATGTTTACAGTCAGACGTTATAAGTTTGCATTTTAGTATCCTGCTACGGTCCATATTCAAGGATGCTTTTCAGAAACCCAGTGGACCATTCAATATACATCTTCCACACACAGGTAACCATTTTCAGTATTTTATTCCTTAAAGAAAATATGACGTTCCTCAACATCGCAGTTTATTTTTCATAATATTCCATCTTTAGACTTTTCTTTCTGCTTTAAATATGAAGTAAGATATCCATAAGCTTTTCATTGACCTCGACATTTATATATCAATTAAAATATCCATAAATTTTATATTGACGTCTTCAGAAGTACCAGAGTTTTTCAAAGACAAAATGCCACTGAAAAGAGAAAAGTTTCCTGTTAAACACAGAAATAGTTCAGTAAATAATTTTAAGGAAATATATTCCCTGAGCATATTTTTTAAACATCACCAAGAAATAGTACTTGAAAAAAGTATTCATTTGGATTGAGCTCTAATAATGCGCTTGGAGAAAATTAACTCTATAAATAAATAATACTTTGAAGAACCTCAATACGCTATAAATTTTAAAACTCGTAATTAGCCAAACTGAACATTTCGCAAAATGTAACCAAGTAATATGAGCTAGAGCTTATGGTAACAAGCTAATCAAGATTCTGTACATTGGGCCATTATTTCCGACGTTTCCTCTAATAGGAGGCGAGGAATCTTAATTAATCTCAAAATTCGTGGAAGTTTTAGATTACTCACGAGCATACGGTATTTCGGAGAGTCCTGTGCCCTAAAAATAATTTTGGTGGAGATTATTCATTACACAAATTGTGTATATTTCGATGCATGTGCACAATTAGGGAGAAAACCCTTTTCAAAAAACATTCAATATATGATTCATATTTTATTCAGAATTTACTCCTCAATTTAACACTCACTCTCACCTTATGTATCCATTCCGTTATTTATGTCACTACCATTAAAAATACCAGATTCACGAAATGAATTTCGGACAATTTCAGAAGGCAGTTGTTTCCTCACGTCATTCATTCCAATATATTGACGCGTTTACCTTGAATTAGGCCAAGTTTTGAGTACTGTACCGCCTATTAATGCATTGTCCATTCGTGCAGCCTTTCAACGGTTTGTTTAGACGCATATTTCATGGCTGTAGGACCCCAATGCACCACCGTGGTATGATACACGATCGATTATTAATACTCGTTCAAAGAACTCTTGAATATGATACTTCATTTCCTCGACGAACAGAAATGACTTTTGACCGTCTGTATGCTCTGCGACGTATGACCTCGATATTTTCTCTAGCCGTATGTTCATTACTCGCTCGTCCATCCATCTCTTCTGCTGGACGCACTTGCAATGCCACCGGGCAGAATTTCGGGCAGCTGCATATCAATTCTGCTTCTTCGACTACCCTAAAAGTAAAAAATAAATGGAGTTCTGTTCCATGGAACGCAAGACCAACGCAAAGTGTCAACCGTCGATTGGAATTGTCATGTATGGAAACGGTGCTATCACCTCTGTTGTGAACGGTAGTGGAAGGTTTACAGTCGAATCAAATAGCTGTTTGTCCATATTCAGGAAACGTTTTAGATTTCCGATTGAATTATGGACTCGGTCATTACAGAACAGGAAAATTGCGGCTTGAAAAGCTCCATACCGCCAGGTAGACGTTGTCCAACGTGAATACTGGAACGAAGAACGAGATTGTCACAGCAAATGAACTCATACACCCAGTGTTTGAGTTTCACTGGATCTCTGCTTTTGAAACTCGACTGCACTGCCAGGACGCGGCATATAATTGACTCAGTGCAAACCGCGAGCGCGTTCTGGCACTGGTTCATCACCAAATAAAAAATTTGGGCTTCCTCTCCAGGAGAGTGGACTGGTGGACCTTTGTGGACGGGTCGCGCGGTACGACGGAGGAATGTCTTTTCCTGCATTTTAGCCATCTGCGAAGTTTGGAGGGCTGTAATTTGAATTCATCGGCAGTCCTCCCTATTTCAGAAGCACAGGCCACTGTTTTGAGCTTCAAAGCGAGGTACAGTTTGTTGGTGCGCATATTTTGGAAGAGGAGAGAGAGCTCAGTGGTGGAATCGTAGGAAATTCAGATAGAACGTATGCACTAGGGGTCCGATGATTTCATTACAGTGCACAAGTTGGAAACAGATGAAGCTTGGAGAAGAGATCAGATTCCACAAGTTCTTGTCGTCCGCGAGGACTCTCGAATTAACATGAAACTGCAGCGGTTGTTGGGCGTAGAATCGCCCAACGGGTGAGCGACAGGCAGAGAAATAGCCGGCGGAATAACGACTTTCTGTAATCTAAGTAGGAGGGTAATTGAATAAAGCACTGCTTTGCAAGCCTCTTCGGGTAACGTTTGCGCATATTATAGGCAGACATTCTTTTTTTCCTATATATGGGCTGTCACAGCCCATAAATAAAAAGATGGAAATCTCCTCGGCTACAGTAGTCGAGGAGAATTCTATCTCCTCATGTAGCTAAAAAGGGACCTTAATTTAATGAGTCATTTCATTGTGTCCGAAATTTACAGTCCTTACCCTTCCGTCAAATACTTTCCTCACCTTTCCAAAATAGATCATCATTCAAAAATGTCGAAAGTCGAAAAGTGTTCCTGATTCGTGTAAAATACATTGTATTCTCCCGGTGCGTGTCGCTTTGTGACTGGTAAAATTACCATCTTACGTGTAAAATCAAATTGCATTACACTTGTTTTATTACTTCAATTTGAGAAGGGAGGACAGCACTGCTCTAAAAGTCGGGTGGTACTCTCCGAAATACGGTATCTGATTCTGTTGAACTTTTCACTCTTTTCTACGTGCAGTCGATTCGCGATAAGTAGATCCTCGAATTCAGAATAACCTCGCTTTTAGAATACCGGAAGTGAGGAACGGATATTGTATCCCCCTAAATTTATCCAAATTTGAAGAATATTCGATTGCAGAATATTGTCCCAGGCTTTAGTCAAGGCATATTGCCTAAAACTTTCTTATTTTTTGATAGGAAGTCACGGCGCATGTACAACACGTGTGAGCGGTTGGCTTGGACATACTGTATGATCCATGTGCTGAAGCAGTACAGAACTGTCATGTTCCAGTACACATGTGTAAGGAGACTTATGACTCGAATTCAGTTCTGGAATATTTTCTATAAGGGGATATTTCGTCTTTCCACATTGAGCATCCACTTATCGCGAATCGACTGTATTTAAACTTTGATATAGTTTTTTATGTCTTCTCGACTGACTTTTTTTCGGGTACAGGGGGGTGCTGCCTCCGTACAAAGCAGCAATTCAGCACTATTCCGAATTTGCACTATCTCGTGTTGGCAGAACTTTATCAAAGAAAGACTTAAGGAACGTTCGGAAGCATTTCCATGATGAGCATTTGCCACTGCGCGGTTGCGTTTGACTTGCGAATCGCCTCTCTAAACACATGTAGAGCTCTCTGAAGATGACTACTCGCATCGGGGGAGGTTACATAAAAAAGCCAATTCCTGAATTGGACGGAACATAGCGTAAAACTGCGCAAGCGAAGGAGACGATGCTGTCACTTCATTAACCTCCACTTCATTCTCCTCGGCCTCTTGCGCAGGAGTTTCAGTCGTGACCTTCTCCATTTCTTCGACGATATCTGCAACTACTGCGTTGTGCATGTCGTCATCGTTCTAGACGTCGAAACGCCAAATTTGTACATGACAGCGGACGGCAAACTGCCGCTTTCCAACATTCTCAGCGCCTCCAACTTCTCTTGAAGGGTGAGGCGTGCGCTTTTCTGACTTGCCGACCATTGCGATGGTGGTTTGTCCTTGAATTCTCGCCGACAAAGGTAGATCTAACTGTCCTGACACTGTAAGCAAAATTCCGTGCCAAGCCAAAAC